>JGI26341J46601_10000117_pt1 | contig 23037 bp, 25 predicted proteins | sample BogFormECP12_OM3_FD_46601 | JGI IMG/M metagenome (IMG submission 46601) | reverse complement strand
AGCGCGAAGACTGAGACGGTCCCTCTGAGGCTCTTGCACATCGAAAACCAACTTTGGCTTCTACTGGTTGGCGATAGAATAATATAAATGGCCCGAGGCTGGGCATTGATCTGGATCAAGCGCGCGGCAAGACCCCAAGCCTACTTTTCCGGCGCCGTCTGCGCGCGGTCGGCGCCAGCATCATCATCATGATGCCCGGCGTCAGCACCGAGGCGGAGAGCGAGCACGTCCGGGTGTATTGCATGCACCCAGCCTGGCAGATACATTGTCGGGGCAGCGAAGGTTCAGTACCGCCGCTGCTGACCAAGTGCCTCATCATAGGCTCTCGCGAGTGCCGCGCGGCAGGCTCGGAATCTACTCAGGCATCCGAGCAGCCACAGCGCGAGAAGATCGACTAATAAGAATACCAACCCATCCGCGGCCCGCTGAACAGCAAGAATAATAACAGCACGACAAGGATGAGGCCGATTAGACCGAACCCCCGGCCGCCGTAATATTCCCGCCGATAACCATGATAGCCGCCGCCGAAAAGCAGCAGAATGATCACGATGATGACAAGCAGGCCCATTTAGAGTTCCTCCGAAGGCCATTAACCAGACAATCCCCAGATGGGGTCTGATCGGCCGCCCGAACAGAACGCTACCATTGGTCAGGGCGGATCTGCAACATCGTGCTCGCGGTTGCTCTGCCGAATCATTCGGGCGGCGGTGAGGGGGACTCTCCCGCAGCGACAATTGCTGCCGCTTTGTCCGCCTCGTGCCAGCCTCAGTGTCCTGGTCAGGCAGCCGGGCTTCTACGTGGCGTGCCGCTCGACCAACTCAATCGCGAGCTTCAGGAGCTCTTGTTTCCCAGCGTCATCCAGGTCGTCATAAGCGCGCAATAGCTGCTCGCGCTGCTCGGTTTGGCCGGGCGATGAAGTCGCGGTGCTGGTGTGTTGTGGATCGTCGTTCATGGCAGAACCCCGTTGCGCTGGGCACGACACACTAGCCGATCGAACAGCACCGAGCACGCAAAAGATTGGCGCAACGAAACCGGCTTCGACGGGAGTCAGGCTCGGCGCACGATTTGCTCCGAATTGCACGCCGAGCTGGAAGCAAGGAAGATCAGCGTCTCTAAAAAACGGCCAGCTGTACATGGCTGGGCACCGTGCACGAATTCCCGAGGGTCTGGGGAATGTCGAATCGATCGGCTTGCAGACCGGGAGGGTCAATACATTTGGTACATTTGGTAATGACAGGGCCGGCCCGCCCGCGCTCATGATTCTGTGCTCCTGTGACTACCGAAAATCCGATCCTGGCTGCAACAGATGCAGCGATCGGCTATCCTCGCACCGGGATGATCGACCTCTTGAAGCTGCTCGGCGGATTGCTCGTCGGACTGTTCAGATCGCGTGCGGCCCGTGAGTCCGAGATGGCATTTCTCCGCCAGCAGCTGCTCGTGCTGAAGCGGTCCGCGCCCGCCAGGCTCAGGTTGCGCACTGCGGATCGGCTGATCTTCGTCTGGCTCTACCGGCTGTTTCCGTCGCTGCTCGGAGCTGCGGTGATCTTCAAACCCGAGACCCTGGTGCGCTGGCATCGGAGCGGCTTCCGTCTCTACTGGCGTTAGAAGTCGCACCGTCGCGTCGGTCGGCGGTCGGCCTGCGGCCCCGGCCGACGTCCGCGATCTCATCCGGACCATCAGCCACGACAACCCGCTCTGGGGTGCGCCACGCATTCATGGCGAGCCGATGAAACTTGGTATCGCCATCGCCCAGCCGACGGTTGCCAAGTACATATGCCGGCATCGCGGCTCGCCCCTCCTGGCTGGCGTGCCTTCCTGCGCAATCACACCGCCCACATCGCTGCCATTGATCTGGTCATCGTTCCGACGCTTGGGCTCAAGCTTCTGTACGGGCTGGTCATCCTGCGCCTGGAGCGGCGACGGCTCGTCTGGACCAATGTGACGGCGAATCCAACCGCCGAGTGGATCCGCCCAGCAGATCACCGAAGCATTTCCATGGGATGAGGCACCGCGCTATCTCATCCGAGACCGTGACACGTCCGATGGTGCCGCAGTAACACGCCGGCTGCGAACCATGTGCATTCGCGACCGACCAATCACGCCACGTTCGCCGTGGCAGAACGGTCATGTTGAGCGGCTGATCGGATCGATCCGACGCGAGTGCCTCGACCATGTCGTGGTGTTGGGAGAAAGGCACCTGCGCCATCTGCTGGCAAGTTATTGCGCTTACTACAATGAGGTACGCACGCACCTTGCGCTCGACAAAGATACTCCGCTCCATCGACCTGCGCAGACTGCCGGGCGAATCGCATCGGTCACTTGGCTCGGCGGTCTCCATCGACAGTACGTTCGGATGGCATAATCGGTAGCCACAGGAGTGGTGAGCAGGCCCGGCTTCCCATGATCGCTCAAGGGCTGTACTTGAACTCCGGAAGGCTTTTCAGCGAGTCTTTTGTGGCGCCGGCAAGTACCATCTTCTTGTCTTGCACCTGGAGTGCGCTGAAGGGCACCACGACGTATTTCGTGCCCATGCCCAGGAACCCGCCGACCGACAGCACCGCGAACGGTACTTTTTCGTTGGGGGTGACGATCAGATCATCGATCGTTCCCACAGTCTCGTTAGCCTCGTTGAAGACGGTGCTGCCCACCACCTTGGATGTCCGGTAGCCGGTGGCCAGCGTCGCCGGGTCGACTTTCATCAGGGACAGCGTCTGCGGCGTGCCCTGCGAAAAGGCCGGGCCGCTCACTGCTGCCGCTATGACGGCAGCCCCCGCCAGGAGTGCGATCGAACGTCTCATAGCTGTTCCTTTCACTTGATCGATCATCCGCACCAGAAGCGCCCGGAGCCAGAGTCGCTCCTAGTCCGGGAGTTCCCGTGTGGCGCTACGGCTTCAGCGCATCCTTCACCGCGTCCTTCAAGCCGCCAACGGCATTCTGGATCTTGCCTTCGACCTTGTCGCTCTTGCCTTCGGTGACCAGCTTGGAGTCACCGACAGCCTTGCCGACTGCTTCCTTGACGGCGCCCTTGGCCTGCTTGGCTGCGCCGGCGATACGATCTTTGTCCATGNCGCTGTCTCTCCGTTTGTTGATGCTATTGCCGGTAAGTCCGACGGCCGGTGGGCCGCGCGAATGGTGAGTGTCAGTTGGTCACACTGGCCTGCTGATCTCGGGTCGCTATCCGGCCGCCGCTGACCGAGACGCCCTCCGGGGGGCGAGATACGCAGCTATCTGCGACCGCATTCCAATCGAGGCGAATCCGGGCCAGCGGACGTTTGCCGCAGTTCAGGCATTACTGAAAATTACATCCGCCAAGCACACGACCTTCTGTCAGTCGCGGCCATTGCCGCCCATTTCGGGGCATCTCGGTTACTCTCAGTAGCGCGGCGTCTTGTTAGTAGTTGTCGATCTCGCGGCCATTCACTTTAGACGGGACATCAAAAACTAACGCCATGGATTCCGAAATAGCCGGCAACCAAAATTACGACGACCACTACGCCAATGATAGTAAAGATGTTCATTCTGCTCTGCTCCCGTTCCATAATGGGGGCGCACGGTGTGCTCGCACGCCGTGTATCAGCCTTTATTCATAGGTGNCTCGGTTCGACGGAGGCCAAAGTGGNAACGTATTATTATCGCCACCGCCTGTATCCCCAATAGCCACCCCCACCGAAAAGCAGGAAGAGCACGAGAACAATNAGAATGAGGTCCATAGCTTCCTCCAAAATATCTGACGGGTATTTCCNTTTTGCACATGTTGGGTGCCNAACTACTACTCGCCACCCTCGGATTCTACCTAGTGACCATTTTTGGGGTGCGGTAATGAAGGCTGACGATTGCCGTCGCCCTGGTGCCTGGCACGAGCATTGTGCGTCAAAGCCTTGTGCGAGCGGCCGAAACCGTCGGCAATGGGACCGACGGCATTTGTCATGATGAAGCCACCAGCCGACCCGCGCTACCGCCATCGCTTTTCCGCTGAGACAGTCAGCCGTGCTGTCATGGTCGCACTATTATTCAGCCCCAGCTTGCGGGATGCCGGAGGTGCTTCTTTGCGCCTAGAGCGATGGGAGTGGACAAGGATTGGGGGGCGGAAAACGTCACTAGGTTCCTCCAGCAACCTCATCAGTGCTAAAATTCCCGTCAACTGCCGGCCAAGCCTGTTTGCATCCAATGCTGCGACCTCCGGGCTTCCCTTGATGTGTCCGCCGCCAAGGCGTTCTTTCGGTCGGATGGGCTCACCACCGACGGCCACCATGACGTCCATTCCAGAGCGATCGAGACCGAGTTCGGCAGACACGTGCGACATCGGAAAAGTCGCGCTCGGGCAGGATCACCGCTGCGTCAAGAGCCGATGTCGACCGGACCGCCGAGGCGCTCAACATTCCGTGCAATAGCCTGAGCTGGACTGGTGCTTATCCTTGGAGGATGTAGGTGCCGGNGGCGTCGCAGACCGGCTCAAAGCCGGTCGTGCCCATCGGCGGTGGATCAACGCGTCGGCTGGAGTGGCGGTCGAGCCATGCGCCCCACTGGGGCCACCAGGATCCGTCCCGTGGAGCCATATCGTGTTCCCATTCATTCGGACCCAGCGTGCGGGCGCCGGCATCACGGACGCGGATGCGCAAGTGGCGATGCTTATGGCCGGGTTCGCTGACGATACCCGCGTTGTGGCCACCGGAGGTCAGCACGAAGGTCAGCTCACCATCGTTCAGCAGGTGCAGCTTGAACACCGAATGCCACGGCGCGATGTGGTCGTGCTCGGTCCCCACGACGAACACCGGCACCTTCATGTCGTCCAGCGCCAATGAGCGGCCGTCGACCTGGAAGCGACCCTCGGCAAGGTCATTGTTGAGCAACAGGCTGCGCAGTTACTCGATGTGCATGCGCGCCGGCAGACGCGTGCCGTCCGCGTCCCAGGCCATGAGATCGAACGGTGTATCGTTTTCGCCGAACAGGTAGTTGCGGATCGCGTGAGACCAGACAAGGTCGTTGGAACGCAGCATCTGGAACGCTCCGCCCATCTGCGCGCTGTTCAGATATCCCTGTGTCTGCATCATATCGTTTAGGAAATCGAGTTGGTCCGTGTTGATGAACAGTTGCAGCTCACCGGCCTCGGTGAAATCGGTCTGGGCGGCGAACAGCGACAGACTGGCCAGTCTGTCGTCGTTGTCGCGCGCCATGGTGGCGGCAGCGATGGTCAGCAACGTGCCGCCGAGGCAGTAGCCAGTCGCGTGGATCTTCGACTTGCCGCATATCGCGTGCATCGCGTGCTTCGAGGCAGATGGCGGCCAGGGAACGCCCGTGAAGATTCGCTTGTCGGATTGGCAGCCGATGCGATAATACCCTGCAGCCTCCCTCCGAGGCAGGCTCGGAAACTACTCAGCCCCGGTGACTCACGTCGTGAACTCTCGGCATAAATTCGTCACTCACAAAAGCTGGGATTATCAACCATTGTGGACCTTGCTGTGGAAAGGAATCCCGCGTCCGATGCCATTGGAACCCATGCCCTCCGGAGCCTTCGCAACGTGGTATTGATGTCCCGTGCCCGATGAACCCATTCGCTCGGTCGTCGCGGCCGCACCAGCGCTGGCATCGACTGTGGCCAACAAAGCTGCGGGCAACCGCGGAGGAACAAGCGGGCCGCATCGCGATGACTCGATGGATCCGGCAACGCGGGAACTTGCCGCGGCAGCAATCTGGCAGGAACCTGTAGACTGGCTTCTCGCACGGCTTGCAACAACCGCCGCGGGCCTCGCCAATGCAGAGGCGCAGTCGCGCTTGTCAACCTACGGACCGAACGACGCCGCGACCGTCAAGCGTTCGCCGCTTTGGTTGCAATTCCTCGCGCGCTTCCGTAACCCACTCATCATCATTCTGTTGGTGGCGAGCGCGTTGTCCGCGGCGAACGGCGATGTCGCGAGCTTCGTCATCATCATTTGCATTGTCACGCTCAGCATCACCATGGACTTCGTCCAGGAAGTCCGGGCTCAGAATGCGGTCGAAGCGCTGCGCCGTTCGGTGGCCGTGCAGGCAACCGTGCGGCGCGACGGTGCGCGACTATCGCTGCCAATCGACCAACTGGTCCCTGGCGATATTGTCGAGCTGATCGCCGGCGATCTCGTTCCGGCAGACTCGCGGCTGCTCGAAAGCCGCGACCTGTATGTCAACCAGGCCCTCCTGACCGGCGAGCCCTATCCAGCCGAGAAACAAGCCAGCGACGCGGCATTAGGCGCGGAAAATCCTGCTGGAGCGTCCAATGCCGTGTTTGCCGGCACCTCCGTGATCAGCGGTACCGCCACCATTCTGATCTGTCGAACCGGCAGCAGAACGGCACTCGGGCATCTCGCGGCTAGCCTGGCCGAGAAGCCGCCAGCCACCGCGTTCGCCATTGGCATTCGCCGCTTCGGCATGCTGATCATGCGGTTCACCGTGTTCATGGTACTATTTGTTCTGGTCGTGAATATCTTCTTCAATCGACCGTTGCTTGAATCTCTGATGTTCGCGGTGGCACTCGCTGTCGGGCTNACCCCGGAGTTGCTGCCGATGATCGTCACGGTCACGCTCGCCAGATCGGCCATGCAGATGGCCAGGCGGAAGGTGATCGTGAAGCGCCTGTCCGCGATCCACGATCTGGGCGCCATGGACGTTCTGTGCACCGACAAGACCGGGACATTGACGGAAGCCACGATCAAGCTTGTCCGCACTATCGACGGGACCGGCGCCGAGAGCGCATCGGCCCATGCCTACGCCTATATCAACAGCCAGTTTGAAAGCGGCATGAAAAGCCCGCTCGACACGGCCATTCTGGCCGCTCAACCGTTCGATATGACGGGTTGGCGGAAGATCGATGAAGTGCCATTCGATTTCGAGCGGCGGCGAGTCTCCGTTCTCGTCGAGCACGACTCAAAACGCCGATTGATCGTCAAGGGCGCACCCGAGGACCTGCTGCGGCTGTCCGGACAATACGCAGCGGCGGACGGAGTGGAACGGCCGCTCGACGCCGAGGCGCGCCGTACGTTCGAGGCCACTCTCAACGCGCTCGGTGCGCAAGGGTTCCGCGCGCTGGCAATCGCCAGCCGGCTGGTCGATAGCAGCCACCAAACAATCGCCATCACGGATGAGTGCGAACTGGTGTTCGCCGGCTTCGCGGTCTTCCTCGATCCGCCGAAAACCAGCGCCGGAGCAACGATCCGGGCAATGGCGGAAGCCGGCATCACGGTGAAGGTGCTGACCGGCGACAACGAGCTTGTGTCCCGCCATGTCTTCGCGGAGATCGGTGTCCCGGTGACGGGCGTGCTGACAGGCGATGCGCTGGAGCATCTCACGGAGGAGGCGCTCATCGGGCAGTTGTCCCGGGTCAACCTGTTCTGCCGGGTCAATCCGCAACAAAAGCATCGAGTCCTGCTGGCGCTGAAGCGGCTCGGCCATGTCGCCGGTTTCCTGGGCGACGGCATCAACGATGCCCCGGCTCTGCACGCGGCCGATGTCGGAATCTCGGTTGATGGCGCGGCCGACGTCGCGCGCGCGGCTGCGGATCTGATCCTGCTCGAACACGACCTGTCCGTCGTGCGTGAAGCTGTGGTGGCCGGGCGCAGTACGGTCCAGAACGTCTCCAAATACGTCCTGATGGGTGCAAGCTCGAACTTTGGCAATATGTTCAGCATGGCCGGTGCAGCACTGATCCTGCCTTTCCTGCCGATGTTGCCGATCCAGATATTGCTCAACAACCTCATCTACAACGTGTCCGAGATTGCCATCCCGTTTGATCATGTCGATCTGGAATCCGTCATTGGACCAGTGAAGTGGGACGTGAAGCTGATCGAGCGCTTTATGCTGGTGTTCGGGCCAGTTAGCTCCATCTTCGATTTCATTACCTTTTACGCTTTGCTGTATTTGTTCAGCGCGGGCGAGACGCTGTTTCAGACGGGCTGGTTCATCGAGTCGATGACGACCCAGATACTGGTCGTCTTCTGTATCCGAACGCGGCGGCGGTTCTATCGGAGCAGGCCATGCGATTTCCTTGTCTTCATGACCTTTGCGGCAGTCGCCGTTGCGATCGTTCTGCCGCTTGTTCCGCTGGGCAGCTGGTTCGGCTTCGTAGTACCGCCGCCGATGTTCTTCGTATTCCTCACCGGTGCCACACTCGCTTATCTTGTGCTTGTGGAAATAACCAAGGTTATCTTCTACCGCCTCACGGTCAGACACTGGCCACTCCTGTCGGTGCGTCGAGACCAGTCAAAGTTGGTGTGAGCTGCGTGTTCGAGAATGCGGAGATTATTGGTTCTCACAGTGTGTCGGCATGGCAAATTGGTCTCGCTCCGTTGCCTCCATGACCAACACTGTGTGCCGAGTGTAGATCAGCACAGTCTGTCAGGGCTGTGCGGGGGGACCCGAAGCAGCGTCTCGTGTATTGGAATTCGACCTACCTGGCCGACGCCATCGGGTTCTGTCAGTTTTCGCGCCGTTCAGTTCGGCGGGCTTCGGCCATCGACGCCAGCACTCAAGCGGTCGCCAGGATATTCATGACGATCGCGGTCTTACGCATATGCTGCCACCGCCGCACTGGGGCGGGAACATGTTGGCGCATTCGCGATCGGCATCGTAGAAAGTTTCGCAGTTCGTCATAGCCGCGGCAGTAGCGTGTCGCTGATACAGTGCTCTTCAGTCCAAGCATCGGTCGACATCGATCTTTGATGCCGCGATGGTCCTGCTCAAGTCTGTTGTTCAGATATCGGCTCGTCCGATGCCGCACATATTTGCCGAGCTCGGTTCGGATCGCTCTGGGATAGGCATCATGGCCATCAGTGGTGACCCGATCCGGAGAGACGCCGGTCACCGCCTTGGCCGATCGAAAGAATGCCCTGGCGGCAGCAAGGTCACGATGCTCGCTCAGCATGGGGAGTGTCCACAGAATGGGGGGATCATGCCGCGTTGGCTAACCGCTCGTTTTGGTTGGCATGCGGCTGAAACCGGTGGCCCAACCCTGAGCCGAGCGTTCCATTGTAGACCGCGCAGCGGACCTGGAGCAGAAGATCGGCACCTCTTCGGGACCAGCGCATCTGCTGCGACTTGTTCATTCGCCGATTGACGAGAAAGTTTGCGGTTCCCTCGGTAATCGAAGTTCCGACACGCAGGCCGGCACGGTACCGCTTGGCGTAGTTGACGAGCCAACTACTCTGGCCTCTGAGATAGCCGTCGACGTCAAGCAACGCATGCCATAGCCTGCGCGATGGCGCGCTCCTCATGTTATGGCCGCGTTCCTCCTTGTAAACATGCATGACCTTGCGGACCCGATCGATGCTGCGCTTGGCATTCTTGGCCTTGCCGTTCCAAATGCGCCAGCGCAGACGTTCGACCTCCTCGACGATCACGGACTTTGCCTGCATCCTACCGGGATCGTCGACCGGCAAACCGCTTGCTGTCTGTGTCGCGTGCTGAATCCGCATCGCGATGTGGAACCAATCGAGAATGGGTGGCGTCGTGATCCCGGCATCGACCAGGATAGATCGCAGACCGGGACAGCCGTCGGTGAACGCGGTCACCTCAGTGTCGTCGGTTCGGCCGACGGCTCGAGATCTCTGTCGGATCAGCGCCGAGAGGTCGGTGTTAGCCTTCGCAACCGCGCCGAACACCTGCCGGCCCCCGCTTGCAGTTTCGACATTACCGACGCGGACCTCCAGGTGGCGTTCACCCTCTTCGTGACTACGGATGAACGTCGAATCCACGCTGACGGTGATCGCTGCTGCTGCCGCAGTTGTCGGCTGGGCCGAGGTCGCAGTTCCAAGCTGCTCGCCTATCCGCAGCGTATGGTGGCGCAATGTCTCAGGGCTCCTACCCGCGTCAATAGGCAACAGGTGTTGCAGTACGCCAGCGGCGACGCGATAGNTCATCAGGGCGGATAGGTGAGCCTGCAGGAGGTCCAGCTCGGGCGTCGATCGGCATCGCGATGGCCAACACACGCCCGTCTCGGTGCGATTGCAGGCAGGGCACTGAAACCGGGGAAGCCGCACCGTCACTTCGCCGAACAGCGTCGCGATGCAGTGCCCCCGCCAGTCCTTCAGGTGGCATTTTCCGGCGCAGGACGGGCAACGCGGCCGCAGCTGCCCATGGCGGTCGACCTGCCCGGAAACCACCGCTCGTTGAGCGCTCGCCAGAAGCTGCTTCGCTTCGGGCAAGGTCAAACCCAAGCTCGCGATATCGCCAAGACCTTCCGGCCGGCAGATCTCTACCAGATCGGTACTCAGGCAGCGGGCATCATCGCCGGTCGCAATTAGTCGCTGACCCCGAGGACGGCGACCATGCAAGCGGGTCATGTTGGTCTTCGCCCAGGTCTCATCGACGAAGACCAGCCGCGCCGCGGAGATTTTGTCTTGTCGCTCTTTCCACTGCCTGCGCCGGCGGGCCACGTCGGCGCGATCCTGTTCGCTGGCGCGCAGGCTTTTTTTGAAGCTGAGGCCTATGTGGTCGAGGAAATGCCACACGCCGTAATAGCTGACAGTGACGCCGCGCTTGATCAGCTCGGCCAGCAATGCGCGGCCAGTGATGTCGGGTTTCTCGGCGAGCCGGGCTCGAATCCACGCCGCCTCATCGGCCAGCGCGAACGGCTTCTTGCCACCCATCGGCCGTGCCGCGGGACCGCCGGTTTCCGTGGCCCGCTTGGTCCAGCGGATCGCCGAGGAGTGGCTGACCTCGAAACGCTTTGCCGCTTTCATGCCGCCAGCCACCACGGCGACCACGCGTTTGCGTAGGTCCAGAGAATACGGAGCTCCCATACATGGCTGGCCTCCACTCCAGCCAGCACCTCGAATCAGAAACAAGCCCGCGTTGGGAACCCCCGCTGGCCGATACATGCTCCGATCCCGGAGCGAACGGCGAACGTTATAACACTTTCAGGCACCCGGAACACAGCGGCTAGAAAATCGTCGTGGGTGACGGAATTTTGGCTTGCGCGGGTGATCGCTTTATGATTCGGCGCCTGGGCGACGGGCCAAGCTGGGTACGGCCTCTATCATTTATCTAAGAAGATTTACTATCAATCGCGTTCGGCAGGTTTCGTATCTGTTCAATTTGGGAGAGCGGTTCCATGACCGAAGTTCGCAGAGGAACCGACAGCCTGGGCGTGGTGGAGGTGCCGCTGGCAAGCTGTGGGGGGCGCAGACGCAGCGCTCGCTGGAGCATTTCAGCATCGGCCAGGACCTGATCCCGCGTGAGCCCACAATAGTGGCCTCGCTTGCCGCCGGATACCTGGATCGCCACAATGTGAAATCTGGGATGCATAACTGAACTGAACAGAACACTTCCGAGAGAGGAGAGACAAATGGCTGCTTCCAATACTGCCACCAGCAAACGGGGCATCGACCTCCTGCACGATCCCAGGCTCAACAAATCGACCGGCTTTACGGAGGCCGAGCGGCAGGCGCTGGGGCTGGTCGGGCTGGTTCCCGATGTGACCGAGTCGATCGAGACTCAGCTGAGTCGCGTCTTGCTGCAGCTCAAGAGCAAGGCCACCGACCTCGACCGGTTCATTCATCTGATGAACTTGTGCGAGACCAATCAGACGCTCTTCTATCGCACCTTGATGTCGGACCCGGCCCGTTTCCTGGAGATCGTCTACGACCCGACGATCGGGGAAGCCTGCCTGAAGTTCGACCATATCTTCCGCCGCCCGCAGGGAATGTATCTGTCGATCACCCGGAAGGGGCACGTCAAGGAGGTGCTGCGCAATTGGCCGGTCAAAGACGTGCGCTTCATCTGCGTGACCAACGCCGGCCGCATCCTTGGCCTGGGCGATTTGGGCGCCAACGGTATGGGCATTCCGATCGGCAAGCTGCAGCTTTACACCGCGGCGGCGGGCGTGCCACCCGAGGGCCTGCTGCCGATGTATCTCGATTCCGGCACCAACAACGAGACCTATCTGCGCGACCCGCTCTACGTCGGACTGCGGCAGCATCGCCCCTCGACCGAGGAGCTGTACGCCTTTGTAGACGAGTTGGTGGAAGCGGTTCAGGAGGTCTTCCCGAACTGCTGCATCCACTTCGAGGACTGGACCGGGACAGACGCGATCGCTCTGCTTGCCCGCTATCGCGATAAGGTCTCCTGCTACAATGACGACATCCAGGGCACCGGCGGCGTCACGCTCGCCGGGCTGATCAACGCGCTCAAGCTCACCGGCGGCCGGCTCGAGGAGCAGCGGATCCTCTTTCTCGGCGCCGGCTCCGCCGCCATCGGCCTCGCCGACCTGATTGTCTCCGCGCAGGTCCAGCACGGCGTCGCGCCCGAGGTAGCCCGGCAACGGATCCGGATGTTCGATACCCAGGGACTGGTGGTTGCGGGGCGTCCCGGCCTTGCGGCACACAAGCTGCCCTACGCACACAAGCTGCCGCCCAGCAAACCCTTCAATCATCTCGACCTGGCGACCGAGCACCCGCAGATCGTCGCGGCCATAGAGGATTTCAAGCCGACGGCTCTGATCGGCGTCAGTACCGTAGGCAAACTGTTCTCGCGGGAGGTCGTCGAGGCGATGTCGCGCCACAACGAGCGGCCGATCATCTTTGCCCTGTCCAACCCAATCGAGAAGCACGAATGTCTGCCTGAGCAGGCCTACGCCTGGTCCGGGGGCAAGGCGGTCTATGCCGGCGGCGTGCAATTCCCGCCGGTTCACCTCGCCGGCCAGACGTTCCTGCCTTCGCAGGCCAATAACCTGTATATCTTCCCCGCCGTCGGCATGGCCATTTACGCCACGAACGCGAAGCGTGCGACCGATGAAATGTTCATTGAGGCCGCACATGCCGTCGCCGACCAAGTGACCTCCGACCAGTTGAAGCTTGGGATGCTGTTCCCGCCGCAGTCGAACATCCTGGAGGTCGAGGTTCAGACCGCCGCGCGAGTAGCCAAGCTCGTCTTTGATGCTGGCCTGGCCCATGTGGATCGTCCGGCCAATATGGAGACATTCATTCGACGGCACGTCTACAAACCTGAGTATCAATCACTCGCGTGAGTCGGTTTGCGAGCTGACCCGCGCTTTGCCGCTTTCCTGCCAGCGAGGTGCATCATGACAGCATTGACCGCGAATACGAGCGAACCTTCCGGACCTTCCGAATTCGTCATCAGACGAATCGGTGCGGTCGGTCTCGGCCATATGGGACAGGCTTTTGCCGTCAATCTTGTCGAAGACGGTCATCAGGTGTCGGTCTATGACCGAGATCCGAAGCGAGCAGCGGCAGTGACCGGCGCTCGCGCTGCTGCACGGCTCGCCGATCTTGCCGCCTGCGATGTCGTGGTGACCTCGCTGCCCGATGACGATGCGCTGGCGGCGGTGGCGCTCGGGCCCGAGGGTTTGGCGGGCGTTCTCGCGCCAAATGCGGTCCACATTTCGACGAGCACGGTCANTCCCGCCATGTCCCGCCGCGTCGCCGAGGAGCATGCGCGCCATCGCCAAGGGTACGTCGCCGCTCCGGTGCTCGGGAACCCGGACTTCGCAAAAGCACGCAAACTGTTCGTTCTCGCCGCAGGCCCAACTCCGGAACTGGAAAAGGTCCGTCCGCTGCTCGAACGCCTTGGCCAGCGGCTGTTTGTCATCGGCGAAGACGCCGGATTGGCCAACCTTGTGAAGCTCGCTGCAAACGTCCTGACCGCGACAACGCTCGAGTGCATGGGCGAGGTGTTGGCCCTCATGCGAAAAGGCGGCGTCGACGCCCACCTCGCGTTCGATGTGCTGACAAATTCACTGTTCGATTCCCGGATCCACAAGAGTTACGGCGAGAAGATTGTCGAAGGTCGCTACAGTCCGCCCGGAATGACGGCGCCGCTCGCCGTCAAGGATCTCCGGCTCGCGCTGGCCGAAGCCGAACGCGAGGCCGTCCCGATGCCCGCCGCGAGCCTCGTCCACGATCGCTTGGTCGCAATGGTGGCTCGCGGGTGGGCTGAACTGGACTGGTCGGCTCTCGGTCTGCTCGCGGCAGTCGATGCGGGCCTGAACGACGGTCGCTGAAGAGGAGCGGCAGGCTCAGTTTACGGGCTCGTTGGGCAAGAAGACCGCGCCGATTCTTTCCCCGGCTATCGCGACCAACCATAGGTAGCGCGAATGTGGACGTGGCTTTTCGTGGCCGGCCTTTGGGCCGGAGCGCAGAATGCGCTAGCCGGCGGCGGTTCGTTTGTGACTTTACCGGCGCTCATTCTCTCGGGCCTCGATCCACGCGCCGCGAACATCACCTCGACGATTGCCCTCTTTCCAGGCCAGGTAACGACCGGACTGGTGGGGCGTCGGATGGTGTCTGGCGCGGACCACCTGTCTTTTCGAGCTCTCTTCGTCATCAGCCTGGCGGGTGGCGCCGTCGGCGCAACCCTATTGCTTGAGACACCGGCAGATTTCTTCGCGAAGCTCGTACCCTGGCTAGTGCTCTTCGCGACGCGGCCTTCGCTTGGGACAGCTTTGTTCAGAAGAGATCGCAGGCGATGGTGGCCATGGGCCCGATAGCTGCGGGAAGCATTCAGTTTCTCATCGCCATTTACGGCGGCTATTTCGGTGGCGGCATCAGTCTTTTGATGCTTGCCACCTTAACGGCCGCCGGCCTGCAGGTCCACGCCGCTGAAGCCACGAAAAACGTGCTCGCGGGGGTAATGAACGCGTCTGCAGTCGCAGTCTTTGCCTTCTCCCACGATGTCTCCTGGCTGCCAGCGTTGGTGCTTGGTGGCGCGGGGATCGTCGGCGGTCTGCTTGGCGCCTGGTCGCTGAGGTGGGTCAACGATAGGACGCTTCGCATCGGCATAGTCACGTTGGGCATCGCACTAACTGTGGGGCTCTTTCTGTACACTCCTTCATGAACGGCGACCCACACCCCTTGTGGAGGTCAGCCAGATGCCCGATGTGCAGAATCGTCTAGCAGTTTGCTGAAAAAGTCCATCGGCTTCGAAATGTTCGAACGAAAGGAATCAGGTTGGGCCGCCTCGCGAATCGATCGTTCGGTGCAAGGTGGTTTTCCGAATCAAACTTGCGTGGCGCCCTGGGCCGAAAACCTTTTTCAGCAAACTGCTAGGGGTTCGGGTAGCAACGGAACAGAATTACTAGGTAAAAACGTTACGCCTCATCGGCGGGCTGGTTGGGGTCACGGAGCGGACGCAATTCCCCGCGGCCACACGGTCTGGCAGCGTGGAGGATAACGGCCCAGCATGTTGATGTGTTCGTGGCCGAGCGGTGACAGCCGTGCAACATCCTCCTCCCGCACCTGGAAGCCTTCTTCGCGTAGCTGCTTCAAAGCGGCGTCAAATTAGATCGTGTTCCCACAGCACGACAGCATTGACGATCATGCCAAGCGCCCCGAGCTGATCTTCCTGCCCTTGCGTTTGCCGTGAAATACTACCTACGCCAGCATATGCCGTGCCTCGCCGCGATTGAGCTGAACAAGGACGATATACCTCGGTTCAAAATGACAGGGGACTGATCTCGGCTCCTGCGCCTGCGTTCGCTCAGGCCAGAAATGCTGTCACTGTCAGCCAAGCGCAGCCCTGTGGCTCTGCCTGCGAACTTCCGTTGATCGCCGCGTCATCGAGCGCCACGGCCACCTGCTTCGCGATGTCGTCGCGTATCAGCATTTCGATGCTCGGTGTCGCGTTCAAAAGCATCCGTCGGGATAAGCCCTGTTGCCCGGACGCAGTGTGCGGTGTGGCCGATACCTGACCAAAGCCGAGCGCGCTTGGCGTCGGGGATTGGTCTTCCGCAACCGATTGAATTGTGCCTGTTTCCAGGCGAGGGACCGANATCATGCCGGTCAGCCCGGTCAGATAGCCAACGCCCAGGCTGTCGAGGAACGTGTGCGCGCGCAAACGATCGACGTATTGATCGGCGAGCAAAGTGTCCTGGACGAGAAAGCCACCTGCCGGCCCGGCAGCTGGCGTTCTGGTCGACGCGGCGCTCGACCTTCTTCAGAAAAATCTCGTCAGGGACTAGAAGGCCCCTGCTTTTGCGTCAGACGCGCTTTTCCAATCTCCTGGGAAACTTCGCGCTCGAGGCCGTGGTCAACCGTCGGGTCGAAATGCAACAGCGCCTTGGCGAGGCTGTAATCGGCAAGCTGCTCTGTCCAGCGATTGTCCTGGCGCGCACCTTGGACTGGCACACCAGACATTCTGCGCTCCATGTCGTCGAGTGTCGACTGGCGGAGGATCTCGCCCTCAAGCGCCTTCAGGTCATTGGTGAGCGTATCCCACTTGGGCCTGTGCCTGTTCCGTCAACGCGCCGTCAGACCCGTTGTGGATCGCAGCAAGCTGATCCTCAGGCTGGAGCGTCGCTCCAGTAGTTCGCGCATAGAGGCTTTCGCCATCGCAAAAACCGTTCCTTGCGGTTGATCGCGCGATGCCGGTCGCGGTGTAGGTGTTGAAGGGTGCGCGGGGTTCTGTCACGTCTCGCGCCGTTTGCAATGCGTCGCGTGGCATGAATCTTGTGATAATGCGATCTGCATGATGCCCATCGCGATGCAGGCATGCTGGAGAAAGTGACGGCGTCGGCGGGTTGCCGAAACGTATTGGTTGTGACGGGATCGGCTGCGGAGGAAGTTGCGGAGTTCATCATACTCTCGGCAGAATCGGTCTGCCGCCTCATGCTCCTTGAAGCCGAGCATACATCGGATGCGTCCTTTGATCCCGCGATGGTCTTGTTCAAGTCGATTGTTCAGGTAGACGCTCGTCCTGTGACGTGGTCAGGCTCAACGGACGTTGCGGCCCAAGGTTGAGCGGATCGCGCGTGGGTAAGAATTATGCCCGTCGGTTGTCACCCGCTCCGGCACAAAGCCGGCTACCGACCGTGCCGAGCGGAAGAACCTCCGAGCCGCTTTCATGTCACGGGTCGCGCTCATCATCGTGTCGATGAGATTCCCGTCGCGATCGATCGCCCGATACAGGTAACATGCGGCCATGAACCTTGAGGTAGGTTTCGTCAGCGTACCAGCTCTGACCAGAGCAGCGTCCAATGCCGTGTCGGCGCTTGCGCAACGCCTCGCCCATCACGGGCAACAGCTTCGCCTCCCACCGCCGGATGGACTCATGGCTGACGGTAAACCCGCGCAACAGCATGATCTCGCTCAGGTCCCGCAGTGTCAGCCTGTAGCGCAGCCGGCAGAACACCACGAACGCGATGATGTCGCTCGGCAGCGACGCGCGATTGAGGACACCGTCGCTACGCTCGTTGAACTGCTGGTCGCAGTCCCGGCACCGGAACCGACGATAGCCTTGCGCTGTCAGATCCGGCCGCTCGGTTACCGCCGCCGAGCCACAGCCCACGCAATCCATCGCAATCTGCCCCGTCATCCCATCCAGCGGCAATCTAGGAAGCCTCCCCACGCGCTACCAGCAGCGCCTGCGCGAGGCGTGACAGAACCCTCTCGATGCTGCTGTTCTGGTCGATTGTGATGGTGGAACGCTGTGCCGGCACCGCCGTCGGCGATGCATTGGCAAGTCGCCGGGCCGTGGGACTCGGGATACCGATCGCATCCGTGTGCACGGCCGCGCTTACGATCCTCTCACTATGGGTGCGTGCGCAATATTCGCGGCGGTGACCAAGATGTAGGATGCCGAGGCGGCGCTGCTCGCAACAGCGGGATGCGTGCGCTGATGAAGGCTGGGCAAGGAGCGAGCGGCGAGCCTTGAGGAGGGCCGAGCCGCCAAGCGCTTCGCCTTCAACGAAGCGGGGCAAGGAGCGAGCTGCGCCCAGCCCAGAACGCCTGCATCCCGAGAGGATGAGCCGGAGGTGGAACTTAAGGGTTACGGGTCCAGGATCATACCACTGTGGCGAGGGCGAGGCGACTGGATCTTTGGAGCGCCCGTCCACGGCAATCCAGCGCATCCATTCAGTCAATCCTGAAACATGGGTCTGCTAGCGATCGGCGCGCGATCGGTTATAGTGGGAAAGCTTTGATGGGCGTTAACAAGGACGGCGGGAGGCTGTGCTTTGCCGATCGAGATTGAGCGCAAATTTTTGGTAGCCAACGATAGTTGGAAGAGTGCCGTGATCGCCAGCCGACAGCTGCGCGACGGATTGATTGCCCGATTTGACAGCGGCAAGGTCCGCGTTCGTCTCGAGCAGAGCAAGGCATGGCTTACGATCAAGGGCCCGAAGACCGGGTATACTCGACAAGAATTCGAGTATCAGATTTCATATGTCGACGCCGATGGAATGCTCCGTACGCTCTGCAGTGGCCCAATTATTGAGAAAACCCGACACATCGTTCCCCATCGCAGCCTGATGTGTGATGTGGGAGGTCGATGTACATGAGGGTGTCCTTCAAGGGCTTGTCCTTGCCGAAGTCGAGCTTCAGTACGAAGGACAAGAGCTGGCCCTGCCGAGCTGGATCGGAAGGGAAGTTTCTGACGACCCACGATACCGAAAGTCGGCGTTGTTGAGCTGGTGGCGGAGCAGGGCGAAATGTCTGATGGAGGATGATCAGGCACACCGGGCGCCATGAGCTGTGGCCAGAACGCATGAGAGTTTCTGCCAGCCAGCCAGGGAAAAATCATCAGGAACCAAAGTGAACACAGGTACACCTCTCACATCTGGTGATCTGGTTCGGTCCGCCTCCAGAGGCCCGATTCGTTCGCGCTACTCCTTCGGCACAAACGTGTGCAACTTGATCGAGCCATCCGATTCCGTCCGCCGATACACGCCTTGCACCTCGCTCTCGAAGCCAGGAAATAGGTTCGCCGCTCGCTCGAACAGCGTCAGGTAATCGAGCATCGGCTGCGCCCGCCCGCCGAGACGTTCCCCCGGCACCACGGTGGCGATGCCGGGTGGATAGACCAGAATCAGGTTCGCAGCGATGCGGCCAGCGATACGGTCGATCGGCAGCAATTCGACCTCGTTGCGGACCATCCGCTCGACCGCCTCGTGCGGCGGGATCACCATCTCGGGCAGATGTTCTGGCCGGAACTGCCGCCGCTGCAGGCCGCTTGTGTCGTGTTCGCGGAAAAACGCGTGCATCTCCGCGCACAGATCACGCAGTCGCATACCACCATAGCGCGCCGTGCGCTGCTCGGTGAACTCTGTCAAGGCTTCGGCGAGCGGCACATTCGCTTCATGCAATTCCTTGAAGCGAACCAGCGCGCTCAGCAGCGTGCCGGCCTTGCTGGCCTCGACCCCTGGAGTGAGCAAGAACAGAAGGCTGTTCAGGTCATTCTTCTCGCAGACGATCCAGTTGTCGCGCAAAAACTCGGCGACGATCGGAGCGGGAACACCGTGCTCCGCATACTTGCCGGAGCCTCGGTCGAAACCTGGCGTGAGCAGAGTCAACTTGTTCGGATCGGTAATCGCGTAGCCCGGGACGAGACGACCAAACCCGTGCCAGACAGCTCCTGGTGTCAATTCCCACATGGTCGGTTCGGTAGCCAGACGATCAGTCGGCACGTCCTCCCACCGCGTAGGCACGGCCTCGCCATCCGGCCCATTCAGCATCACCTCGTCCGGCACAAACGGATCGAAAAACCAGTTGTGGGCAGGATCGCTGTGCTTCTGGGCATATTCACGCGCCACCAACCGCAGCTTCTTGCGCAGTTCTATGCCCAGCCGGATGGTGTCGTCCCAAAGCACTTCGCCCGACTTCCCCTTCATCATTTGCGCGCCGACATCGAGCGACGCGAACAGCGGATAGAAGGGTGACGTCGAAGCGTGCAGCAGAAACATCTCGTTGAAACGCCGGTGGCCTACTCTTCGATGCTGGCCTTTGATGTGGCGATCTTTCACGTGAATCTGCGACGCTTGAGAGAAGCTGGCGAGCTGCTTGTGCGTCGATTGCGTGGCGACGATGCCGGGCTGGTTCTCATCGAGGTCAGCCAGGCTCATAGCGAACCGGCCGGCGAACAGCGGGTGGAACTTCAGGAATCCAGCCCAGGCTTCATCGAACAGGATATAGTCGCAGAGGTGACCAATCCGTCGCAGCAGCATGCCGACATCGTAGATTGTCCCGTCGTAGGTACATTGCTCGATCACGGCGGCACGGAAGGGCCGCTTGCGCCGCCATGCCTCAGAGTCAGTAACGAGTGGATGATCGCGAACCGCCGAGCGGATCAACTCCTCGTCGAGCGCGTCATAGTCGATCGGCCCGATCAAGCCGTAGCAGTTGCGCTGCGTCGGCAAGAAGATCGGTATGGCGCCTCCCAGGAAGAAGGCACCGTGATGTGCCGCCTTATGGTTGTTGCGATCGAACAGCACCAGATCGCCCCTGGCAAGCAGGGCGGACAGCACGACTTTGTTTGAGGTGGAGGTGCCGTTGAGCACAAAATAGGTCTTCTCGGCGCCGAATATTTGTGCCGCCTGCTTCTGCGCCTCCAGCGCAGGTCCCTCATGGGTCAGCAGGTCGCCTAGTTCGAGGATCGAGTTGTCGAGGTCGTCGCGAAACACCGCTTCGCCCAGATGAGCCACGAAGATGCGGCCGATCGGACTCCGTGAGTAGAAGGCACCGCCGTTGTGGCCGGGGCAGGTCCAAAGCTGGTTTCCTTCCTCGGCATAGTCCACCAACTTGCCGAAAAATGGTGTCTTCAACGATGCCGCGTAGTGTCGCAGATGGCTTACAAGGTTACGGGCGATGAAGTCGGGGGTCTCCTCCGCCAGGAAGATGTAGCCGGTGACCTGGTTCATGACCTCGACCGCCACCTCCTCGAGGCGCTGGCGGCGAACCAGCACGAAGACGGGCAACTCCAATCCCCGCGCGCGCACCAGCGCTATAAGAGCGGCGGCCTTGCTCTGGACGCCACGCTTCCCCCAATCGATCACCATGCATCCGACCGCCGCATCGGCGCGGATCGCGAGTTCGGCTTCCTCCGCCCGGCGTGCCCGCAGCACCTCGAACCCGAGTTTCTCCACCGCGCCTGCAATCTCTTGCAACCGTGCACCCTCGAGCGTTCCAGCCGAAAGGGCGGGGGTACAGAACAGGAACTTGAAATGTCGATCATATTCCATAGGCGATTCCTTGGCCAAAGTTCGCGGCTTGTCCCGAGGACGTCCGGCGGCTTTGTCGGAACTGGGCTGCGGGGAGTCTGTCAGGCCGAAGCGACATTGGCCTCAGCCATTCAAGACCTAGAATTCAGCTGCTGTATGCGGGAAGGTGCCCACTGTCGCAAAACATTCATCTGCGCGCCGCAAGAGCGCCGGTCGCGAGTTCCGGCACCGACCACACTCGATGGGGTGCGCGCACTGTCATCCTGGCATCAGCACGCCCCCTGTAGCGCGACCACCGGGGGCCGGGCCCGGCGCTGGGGCTCATGTCAAGGCTGGAGAGAAAGTGCATCGGCGAGCCGCAGCGAATATCCATTCATGCCCGCGTGCCGCGGAGTGCCCGTTGAGAGGCTGGCGTAGCGGTGCACGGGGGTTCCGCTTCCGCTGGGCAAGATCGTCATGCGGATGAGTTCGTGACACCCGCATCGATACGTGCCTCACGCGGCAGCTCCTCCGGCACGAGACCTGTCACAGCGGTCCGATTTACCAGCCCAACAAGATCAGTACGGAGGATTTCGCCAAGCCCGGAGGGCACAACAAGTCTGGAAGCTGCTTCGGGCGTGAACCAGCGGGTCTTTCGCTGCGACTTCTCCGGCCATTTGCGAAGCTGTCGTTCAACCTCGAGCAGGAAGACCGATACCTCGCAGACCACCCTTCCGCGTGATCTTGCCCGTTTCTCGTAGATGAAAGAGCCGCAGGGGCGATCACCGACAATGGTGCCGATCACGCCGGCTTCTTCGTATGCCTCTCGCGCTGCCGTCGCGGCGGCAGTCAGATGTCGAATGGGCCAGCCTTTGGGAATAATCCAACCGCGCTGGCCTCGGGTCGTCACCAGCAGAAGCCGGACCTCACCTTCCTTCCTCGGTCATCAGGAACGGCAGGGCTCCGTACTGGCACAGAATGTTGTTCTCGCTCGAGGCCATCGTCGCAGATCGGCAGATTCAGCCTGACGTCAGAGCATCCTCGCCCGCGTCGTGGCAAGCGCTTTAGTCAGATCCGCCCTGCCAATGCGGTGCTGCGGCCTTGAACCGGCGCCATCGCTTATTCAGCGCCGCGGCTTCGGCAAGGCGGTCGCGCGCCTGCCAGCCCATGATCACGCCGATGCTTCGCTGGACACCCCGCGCAAGCTCATTTCGCTCGAGCGTAGACAGCAAAGGCGCGGTCATCGCCGCATCGTTGTCATGGCCCAGCGCATCCTGCAGCTTGGCGATGCTCGCGAGGAAACCGGGAATCTGATCATTCCCCCGCAGGGAGTGCCGGAAGAACTCCGCAGTATATCGCAGCTTCTTCAGGGCTATCCGGAGCTGATGACGATCTTCGGGTCGAAGGTGCCGAAAATGCGTACCCTTCCTCACCACCTTCCGATGCTGTTGCGCAAGAGTACAGCTGGCAAAGTCGTGGGCGGTCTCTAGCAGCGCGGCGAGGGATTTGCTCTGCAGCTCATTGCGCCAGCCGCGCGAATGGATCCACTGGCGGAGCGCCAACTGCAGCCGGTTGTACCGCGCGCTGGCAAGCGCCTCGCGGAGACCTGCATAGGCCGCAGCGCGATGCGGCTCCGCCGCTTGCCGCAGCGCCTCGAAGTCAGCCTCGCGGCCGAGTGCTTCGGACGGCGCGCGAAGGGTGTCGGTGACGAAGACATCCCACTCACGCGCCGCGCCAAGCACCCTTCCGAGCCACTTTGCTTCAGCGTTGAATGCTTCCAGCGTCGGCAAGCCGAGCTGTCGGTGCAGCAGCGCCGAAATTGTCCGCATCCGCCGTAGCGCGACCCGCATCTGGTGGACGCCCTCGGGGTCGAAACCTGCTTCCGCCACTGCCTGGTTCGCCAGCAGGTGGTCCTGGCAGCTGCCCAGCAGCATGCCGATAATGTCGTCGATAGTATGGTCGGGGCTGATGGCGGGGGATGCTGCCTTCGTGGACTTTGGGCCCACGCCAAAGGCAAGACTGTAGCCCCGATCGGACTTGCTCCGGGTGCCGAGCCTGAGCGGCGCGATTTCCAGCAGCTGCAGGCCAAGGTCGTACAGCGCCCGCAGATCTCCGGACTTCAGCTCGAGCTCGACCTCGCTCACCGG
>JGI26341J46601_10000116_pt1 | contig 23086 bp, 20 predicted proteins | sample BogFormECP12_OM3_FD_46601 | JGI IMG/M metagenome (IMG submission 46601) | reverse complement strand
GTAGCCCGTGCGCGCAATCAGAATATTCTTGAGTCCACAAACTGTCCCACGCGTCACCCAGTAAAACTTTACGGCGCTCAGATCCGCATCGGTCAACTTCTGCAGCACGTCCACACCCTTCGGCCCCTGGATGGCAATCTGCGTGAAGTCATCCGAAAGATTCTCCACTGCGCAATCGAAGTTCCGCGTATTGTCGCGCACCCAGTTGAAATCCTTCTCGCGCGTACCTGCGTTGATCACCAGCAGGTACTCATCCACGCCGAGCCGGTGAACGATCACATCGTCCACAAACGTCCCCTGCGGATAGAGTAGCGCCGAATACTGCGCCTGACCGATGGCCAGCCGGGAAGCATCATTCATGGAGATGTGTTGCACGGCGGCCAGCGCCTGCGGACCGGCCAGACGAATATCGCCCATGTGGCTGACATCGAAAATACCCACGCCCGTGCGCACCGCCATGTGCTCGTTGATGATGCCGCAGCCGATCGCAGCAGGGTACTCCACGGGCATGTCCCAGCCGTTGAAATCCACCATCTTCGCGCCCATCTGGCGATGGACGGCATTCAGCGCGGTTTTGCGGACGGCGGGAGTGGCTTCCACAGAAGACAAATACAAACCTCAACCAGNGAGCAGTGGCTGGTCTGCNAAGACTGGTGACTGTTTACCNTATCACGCGGTTTTTCGGGCGGTCAAACTGNGAGGGGAGTTCGAGAAGGAGGGCACGGAGCCGGCGAGGGACATAGGAATTTCCGGTGCTCCGCTGCTTGACCCTTTATCTTCCGAATTGCACGGTGACATGCGCCCCCGCGGCTACGTGCGTCCCGGCTGGAGGAGACTGTTGCCGCGCGACGCCGCTGCCCACGGCTTCCAATTCGAGGCCGGTATCCTGAGCAGCTTCTACAGCGCCCCGCACCGTTTTTCCAACGAAGGATGGCACTTCGATTCCGCCCTGTTCGACGTCCAACACCACGGTTCCGGTTGTGGGCGGACCTGCTTGAGCGGTAGCGGCATCGACGGCGCGCGGGCTGTTAGTTGGATTCGGCGGGTTTGTTGCTGCTGCTACCGGCTCACTTTGTCGAATCGCGGCCTGCACAACGTTTCCGTCACTTCGAGCATCTTCGGGCAAAGGCGGCACACTTGCCTTAGCAGGAGTTGACTCTGATGAATCCCCATTCACCTCCGCGGTCTCCAGCGGCTCGCCCGGATGGTCCGGCGTTCCCTCTTCCAGATCCTTATCTTTGGCCTTCGTCTGCGCCAGCAGCAATTGGCGATTCGGTGCAAGGGGCAGATCGTGTGGCGTATGGAGATACTCGAGCACCTGTTGCGCGACGCGGCGAAACACCGGCGCCGATACTTGGCCGCCCTGGTGCAGTCCCACCGCCGAATCCAGAATTACCGTGACCACAATCTGAGGATTGTTCAGTGGCGCGAAACCGGCGAATGAGGCGATATACTTCGTCTTCGAATACGCCCCCGTCGCGGGGTCCACTTTCTGCCCCGTGCCTGTCTTTCCCGCGGACGTGTAGCCTTCCAGAATTGCCTTGCGCCCCGTGCCCTCGAGCACGACCTTTTGCATCATCGACCGCATCTCGGCCGCGGTGAAGCTGGAGATTACACGCCGCGAACTTCCTGGATGAAATGCCACGGTTTGCGGCGAGCCTTGCGCTTCCACGGGGCCCAAGAAGATGCGCGGCGCTACCCACACGCCATCGTTCGCGAACGTCGAAATTAATCCTGCCAGCTGGATCGCCGAAATTCCGATTTCCTGTCCCATGGAGATCGCCGCAATTGAAACCTTCGACCATCGGCTCACCGGCTTGGTCATCCCGCGTGTCTCGCCCGGCAACTCGATTCCCGTTTGTTGCCCAAATCCGAAGGCGCGAATGTATTTGTAGAATCGGTCTTCACCGAGGCGCAGTGCGATCTTGATCGAGCCAACGTCGCTCGACTCCGCCAGCACTCCCCACACCGGCAACAAGCCATGCGGCTTGGAATCGCGAATGCGCATGCCGTTGTAGACGATCGATCCCATCTGGCAGTCGAACACTTCATTCGGATTTGTCAGCTTCTCTTCGAGTGCGGCGGAAATCGTGACCAGCTTAAAAGTCGATCCCGGTTCATACGCGTAGCTCACCGCACGGTTCGTCAGCGCGGCCGGTGTGACCTGCTTGCGCAGGTTCGGGTTGAATGTGGGCCGGTTGGCCAGCGCCAGAATTTCCCCAGTGTGCGGATTCTCCACGATGACCGTGCCGGCAATCGCCTGAGTGTCATGAATCGCTTGATCGAGTTCCTTCTCGGCGATGTACTGAATGTTTTTGTCGATGGTAAGGACGAGGTTTTCGCCCGGCTCCGGCTGTTTCTCAACGTCGGAAAACCACTGCCGGCGCGCGTCGACCGAGATGAACATTTTTCCAGCGCGACCACGCAGTTCGTCGTCGAATTCGTGCTCGATGCCGCTCTGGCCGGAATCCTCCATGCCGACGGTTCCGACAACTTGCGCCGCCAGATCGCGCGCGGGATAAAAACGCTTCGGCTCTTTCTGAAAGTGGATCCCCTGCAGGTTGAGCGACTTGATGCGCTCGATGGTCTCGTCATCAGCCTTGCGCGCCACCCAGCAAAAAGTTTTGTGATTACGGCAGTCGGCGAGGACTACATTATGATCCTCACCTGTGATTCGCGTGATCAGGGAAACCGCGGTCGGCAGATCTTTTACCTCAGTCGGCACCGCAAACGCGGAATCCACGAGCACGGACATCGCCAGTTCGTGTCCGGCGCGGTCATAAATCACGCCACGCTTAGGGGACAGCGGAATCTCGCGCTGCTGCTGGTGTTCTGCCTGCTTCACAAAACTGCCATAGCGGAAAATCTGCAAGTAGACCAGCCGTCCGCAGATCGCCACGCACCAAAACAAAAGCATCCCGCCTAGCAGGTAGAGTCGGGAATTCTTGCCGAGGTTGGAGTTGGTCGACATGAAAGTCGCAAACTTTGGGCTGCTTAGACAAACATGGCGGCCCACCATTTACGGGGGACCGCCAAATCAATTCGTGTAAACAGGCGAAATGCCTGTCCATGCCGAGCGTGGCTCGGCAGTATCCCTGCCGCCGCCTACTGCCCGGCCAGCATAATCGCCGGTTCCGCGCGGGCCATCACCGGCGCATTCGAATCCGCGGCCGCGCTATCCATACGGATCACCTGTCCCGGTTCCAACGGAACCAAACCCATGCGGCGCGCCATCACGTCGATTCTTTCCGGATCGCGCAGGCTGGCATCTTCCAGGCGAAGGGCGCGGTTCATCTCGGTGAGGTTGCTGAGTTCGCGCTTCGCCGATTCGATCTGGTAGCCATATTCAATGGCGCGGAAATGCTGCCAGGCATAAGTAAACACCAGCATGAACAGCACCGCGAGGGCCGTGCCAAACTGTTTCATCTCGCGGTTGTGGCTGGGATCTTCCACCTTCACCAGACGCGAGTTATCAATCGCCTTGGCGAAGTAGATTTCCGGCGTGCCGGTAAAAAATGCGTTTCGTCGTGCCGCTGGAATTGCGCTCCGAATTGCAGCCGCCGTCGCCATTATGCCGCTCCTGCTAAAACAGGTTCCCGATGCATCCGTGGACTCTGCAACTCGAACAGCCGCTGGAGTTCGGTTTCCTCGGAGAGTCGGGTCTGTTGAACGCTCCGTTCCGCGCGCTCCACCGCCGCCATCAGATCCTTAATTAGTGTTCCCGTGTACATCGCGCACCTTCCAACTCGTATTCCTACCCAGAACCTGGCTTCCGAACCGGAAGCCTTTTTTATAGCGGCGGATCTTTGTCCACCTTTTACAGAGCCTGAATGACCCGGCATGCCTTACAGCTATGCCGGGGACTCCGGCAGGTTTTCCGGAATCTAAACTCTTTCCGCCGCCCGCAACTTCGCACTGCGTGCCCGCGGATTGCGACCTTGTTCTTCTTCGGATGCCGTTACCGGTTTCTTGGTCAACACCCGAAAGTACTTGTCCTTAATACTGCCCTCACGGAAGGCATCCTTTACGATGCGGTCTTCCAGCGAGTGGAAACTGATCACCACCACGCGCCCTCCTGGCTTCAGAATCCGGGGCGCCGCTCCGAGCAGCGCCTTCAGATCGTCCAGTTCGCGGTTTACGAAGATTCGAAGAGCCTGAAAAGTTCGGGTCGCCGGATGAATCCTTCTTTCTGCCTGATTCATTGGCCGGGCCGCGGCTGATATGACGTCCGCAAGATGTGCGGTAGATCGTATCGGCCGCGACCGGACAATGGCTCTGGCGATTCTCCGCGACCTCCTTTCCTCTCCGAATTCGTAAATCACATCGGCAAGCTCGCGCTCGTCGAGGTGGTTTACCACTTGTTCGGCGGTGCGCTCCGACCGCGGGTCCATCCGCATGTCGAGTGGTCCATCCGCCTGAAAACTAAATCCGCGCGCCGCATCGTCCAGTTGCAAACTGCTTACTCCGATGTCGGCCAGCAACCCGTCCGCAAAATTCTTGCCGAACCGCTCTCCCACTTCGGCGAATGAGCACTGCAACAACGTGACCTTCGGCCAATCTTCGCCGTTCAACTTTGCTTGCGCGATTGCCAGCGCCGCCGGATCTTTATCGAGCCCAATCAAATGTCCCGGTGCGCCGAGGCGTTTTGCGATTTCGTAACTGTGTCCGCCCAGGCCCACCGTGGCGTCGATATAGGTCCCGCCACGCCGCACGTCCAAAAAGTCGATCGCTTCTTTTAAAAGAACCGGAACATGATTGAGTGAAAGACGGCTCGCTTCCCTTCCACCACCATGCCCAACCCCCTGAGGGGTGTCTGTTGAACCCTCGCCCACTAGATGCCCAATTCGTCGAGCGTCTTCTCATCGTCAGGCGTGAACTTTTCTTCCCGCACCTTCTGCTGATAGGCTTCCATGTTGCGCACTTCCAAATAAGTCTGGTATCCGCTGACCGCAACCTCGCCCTTGATCTGAGCGGCCTCGCGCAGCAACTGCGGAATCAGCAGCCGCCCCTGCCCGTCCATTTCGACGACCTGTCCCCAGTAGTTCACCTTGCTCAAGAACTTTTTCTTCGTGGGATTGAAGGTGGAGAGCCCCGCCAGTTTCTGCTCGATCCGCTCCCACTCCTCGAAGGGATACACTTGAGCAACATCCCCATCCAAACTTGTGATGTAAAATTGCTGGCCGTACTTCTCGTCGATCACCCGCTTGAACTCGGCCGGGATCTTTAACCGCCCTTTTTCGTCGACGCGAGTTGGGTGATTGCCGCGAAACATGCTGTGTGCCTGTTACTATTACTGCTACCGGGGAGGTAAAAGCGACGCAAAGTATGGTCAAACTCAGGTGGTTCGGGCTGTTTGTCGTACTCTTGGGTCGGTTAACCACCGGCTCCTCGTTTTCAGCTTCCCGTTCCCACAGCTTGAAACTGTTTGACCACTCCGCACCACTTTGTACCACATCTTACCCGTAAGTCCTTGATTGTCAATATCAAACTTGAAGGTTGCATGGTGACGAAAGTGCGGATTCGGTAAAATACGAGGGCTTGTGGTTAACCAGTTATACGACCACAAGATGTTGGGTTTACACTCTGGATTCCTTCGCTATTCATTCGCTAAGATTTTTCTTGCACGCCGCGCCAGTCGGGCTCTTCGTTGTGGAAATCGGCGACTTTTTGTAAGGCTCTGGCTTTGACGATGCCTCACCGACAGCAATTCGCCGACTGGGTTCCGTTCCCCGTCCCGCACGTATTCGCCTTCTTCTCGAATCCGGAGAATCTGCCGCGACTCATGCCGCCGGAGACGCAGACCCGGATCGAAGGCCTGCAGCTCGTTCAACCAGCACAGTCCCCGGAGGGGAGCGTTGACGTTCAGCGCCTGGCTGGAATCGGCTCGATCATCACGACATCTTTTCGACCCTTCCCCTGGCTATCCCTCCGCCGTCCCTGGATTGCTGCCATTGCCGAATTCGAATGGAATCATCACTTCGCCGACGTTCAGCAGAAGGGACCATTCAAGCGATGGCATCACCGGCACGAGTTTCTACCGGAGGCACGCCAGGGCCTAAGCGGCACGCTGGTCCGCGACTTGATTGACTATGAACTGGGATTTGGACCGCTGGGCGCCCTTGCCAACTCGCTATTCATCGCGCGGCAGATGCGCCACACTTTCGCCGAGCGGCAGAAAATACTTCCTCAGCTTCTCAGCTGATTAATTGGCGCGGCTAGTAGATTGGGTTCCCCGGCCGGGTGGTGTGAATCTGTCCCGCCTCCACGGAGATGGAGTAGGCCTCGCCGCCCTCGCCATTCCATTCTCGAATGTCGAACGTAGCCCCGGCGGGCACGTGATAGGCGGCCACGTTGCGCAAGGTCAGTGGCTGGCCCGGCTTGCACACTTCCGGCTCGGCCGTGAGTCGTAGAAAATAAGCGCCCATGCCGCTACCCACCACCTTGGCTCGACCATTGACCTCAACCAGCACCGCTGATTTCTCGTCGATCGCGATTTCGCGCGGAGTCTTCGACCAGCCATCCGCCACAGTCCTCGCCAGAAACCCCAGGCTTCTTCCCATGCGATCGCGTTTGACGAAGTGGCTGTCGGTGAGAATGCCTTCGAGTCCGGGAACTTTCAGAAAATCTCGCACCAGAGTCACCCGTTTGACATAGGGATTGTCGAGGACCTCACGCGAGGTAAGATCGGCATCGTTCGGCTTGTCCTCCAAACAGCCGTAAACGAACTGCCCGAGAATTGCTAACCCGGCGCTGGTGCCTCCGATTGGCTTGCCCGTAATCACGTGGTTGTTGATGGCCTCTTCCACCGCAGTTCCCTTCCAGTAGTTGACGTAGTGCGACTGATCGCCACCGGCAATGAAAATCACCGTAGCCAGCCGGATGATCTTGGCCACTTTCGGATCATCCGCCGCCTTGCGATTCGGAATAATGAGCGTCGCCACCGAATTCATCTGGCACAGTTTATTCACATACTTGTTGTAGTCGTCTTTTCCCGTCGCGCGCAGAATCAGAAAGTCGCCGTTGTGGCCCTTCCCGCACAGCCAGCGGAAGGCTTCGTCCAGATCGGTGCCGCCGCCCATCATGGCGACCCCGGGTTCGGCGCGAGTCTGCGCATCGAGTTCGCTGCCCAGGCGCTTGTATTTATAGGACTGCGAGCGACCGATTGCGAAGGCACTGCCACAACAGATCAGACCGAGAAGTACAAGGCTCACGAGTTTCATAACCCGACGAATATACCGCAGCAAGATCACTGTAGGAAAACTGATCCGTAGAAGAGCTATCGTAGTTCCTACGGCCCGATTGACTGCATGGGCTTGCCCCCGGTGTTACACTGCGTCCGTTTACTCAGCGACAGCTTACGGAGGAGCCTATGAACTTTAATCGCGGCAGGATCTGGCTGGGGGGATTGGCGGGCGGCGTAGTGTGGAATCTGTGGAGCTTTCTAGTGAACCGCTTCGCAATTACTGACGCGCGCTACTTGGCTGCGCAGAATGCCGGGTTGTTCCTCAAAACGCCGCGCTATCCCTTCTTCGTCGCGCAGTGGATCGTGCTCATCTTTATCCTCTCGATCGCGGTCGCCCATCTGTATGCCTGGGCACGCAGGGGGCTGGGACCGGGTCCTGGCGCCGCGCTCAAGGTGGGCTTTCTCTCGGGCTTCTTCGCTGGCTTCCCGGGAAATTTCGCACAAGCAACTTGGTCCGACGTCGACCGTGCGCTTCCCTTTGGCTGGATGATTGAGATGTGGCTGGGCGCCATTTTGGCCGCGTTGGTCGCGGGCTGGATTTACAAAGATTAGCGGTAGCGCTGGCGTCCCTGCTGCCGGTTACCGCCGGGACGGCGCTACTACTTACTTCGTCGGCTCGACGAACACCGCCGTCCCATAGGCGAGCACTTCGGTGACGCCTTGCATCACTTCGGTCGCGTCATAGCGCGCGCCGACAACGGCGTTGCCGCCCAACTCCGCCGCATGTTGCAGCATCAGATCGAAGGCTTCAGCACGCGTCTTCTCGCACAGGTTGGTAAGCAGCGTGATATTGCCGCCGACCAGCGTCTGCAACCCGGCGCCGATTGTCCCGAAGATCGATCGTGAGCGAACCACGATGCCACGCACCACTCCGAGGGTGCGGGTCACACGGAAGCCATCCAGCTCGAACTGCGTCGTGACCATGTTGTGTGCCACCATTCGTCCACCGCCAGTGTAGCTGGTTACCATCGCGTCGTTCCTTTCCCGGTCCCCGCTAACTATAACGCGAATGACGCCCAGGCTGTGTACGAAGATCGGGTTTACAAAAAGTGCGCCGCACAGCAGTCACTCCAACGCCGCCGTGATGAAAAACTCCTGAGCCGATGTATCGTACTCCACCAGCAGCAGGTTGGGTTTGCAGCAGATCTGGCAGTCTTCAACATAGCGCTGCCGGCTGCCTGCAGACTCATCCACGGCAGTGGTATTCCACTCGCCGCAGCCGGCACATTGAAAACCCGCTTCCATAGAGGCAATTATCTCAACTGGCGGGGTAAAGCTTGGTAGCACCGCCCAATCCGCCGAAGAGGGCAGCGCTACTTCCATTCTTCTCCGAGTTTCGATTATTTCGACGGAACGACTTGCAAGTTGTTCGTCACCGAAAATATGCCCGGGATAGTGTTAGCGCGAAGCCCGGCCAGATTCTTATCGGAATCGTTATCGACAACGCCTTCCAGTGTGACCCGGCCCATCTTCACAATGATGCGAATCGGTTTCTGAACGCCTAGGGCGTATTTCTCCAGAGACGGGTAGCCATAGATCGCGCGGTACAGGCGTATGCGGAGGCCGTCGTCCACGGACGAGGGGGGAAGCACATCGATCTGGTTATCGACCTTCTCCACGCCTTCGATATGCTTGATCGCGTTCTCGGCGTCGGACTTGAGCGAAGGCCGTACCACCTGGCCGAGCAGCGTAACCGTGCTACCGTCCACTTTAAAGGCGATGTAATCGAAGACGCCGAAGTATGGAAGCATGAGAAGTTCGTGACGAACTTCCCGGGTGATTCGTTCTTGCGACCGGGCTGAGGGCTGGTCCCGATCCTGAGCGAAGCCCAAGGTTGCGAGCGCGAACAGAGTAACTACGCCAACTGCCAACTTACGCTTCATAGCTGTCTCTCCTTGCTCAAATAGAGTCCCCAGGGATTTTGCAAACTCAGTGCACGTTGTCCGTTGCGGAAGTCTACGCGGCGGGGAAACTTTTGCTTGCCGCGAAGCCCCATCAATGTTATTCCTGACTCGCTCACTTTGGATGCAGCTACAGATTCGAAGGACTTCGCGTCGCGAAGATTTTTCGACGGCCGAAATCATGCAGTTGACCCTGGGGTCTTGCATTGTCTGAACCTATCGCCGACCACGGCTCGCTGAACCGGACTTCATTCATCTCTCCGGGTGTATCGATCGCCGAAGCCGAAGATCCCCACCGCCCCAAGCGAGTGCTTGGCTTCCGCGACTTGGTTTTGTTTTACGTGGTCACCGGCATCAGCCTGCGCTGGATCGCGACTGCCGCGGCCGCCGGTCCCAGTTCCATCGTCATCTGGATCGGCGCCTGGTTCTGCTTCTACACGCCCCTCGCGCTTTCCGTGCTTGAGCTCTCCTCCCGCTATCCCAGCGAGGGCGGACTCTACGTTTGGAGCAAGCGCGCCTTCGGAGACTTCTCCGGCTTCATGTCGGCCTGGACTTACTGGACCAGCAACCTTCCTTACTTCCCGGCCGTGCTCTACTTTGCCGCCAGCAACATCCTGTTCATCCGCCAGAACGCATGGGCGCACCTCTCGAACAACGCTACGTTCTATATCGTTTTTTCTGTGCTCACGCTAAGCGTTGCTACGCTGATGAACATTGTCGGCCTCGATGTCGGCAAGTGGCTGCATAACATTGGCGCTCTCGCCATGTGGATCCCCGTGGGCATCGTCATCGTGATGGGACTGATCGCCTGGCATCGCTACGGTTCAGCCACCTCGTTCTCGTTACATACGATGACGCCCAGCGTGCATTTCAACGACATTATTTTCTGGTCGGTGCTGACCTTTGCCTTCGGCGGGTGCGAAACCGCATCCTTTATGGGAGAAGAAATCAAGAATCCCCGCCGCTCGATACCGTTCGCTTTGTTGTTCGGTGGCATCACGGTCACGCTGTGCTACATCCTGGGGACAGCTTGTGTATTACTGGCGTTGCCCTCGAGCGAAGTCAACAGCCTGCAGGGGCTGGTGCAGGCCATCTCAAAAACCGCTGGGCGTGTGGGCTTTCCCGGGGTGTTGCCGGTCGCTGCGTTCCTGATCGCTCTCAGCAACATCGGCGCAGCTGGCGCGTACCTCGCCGCCGTGGCTCGCCTGCCCTTCGTCGCGGGAATCGATCGCTTTCTTCCGCCCGTATTTGGCGCGCTTCATCCGCGCTGGAAGACTCCGTGGGTTGCGCTGCTCACGCAATTCGTGCTGGGTCTGGTGTTCATTTTTCTGGGTCAGGCGGGAACCAGCGTCAAAGGTGCTTACGACGTGCTGGTCAGCATGGGCGTGATCGCGTACTTCATTCCGTACCTCTATTTATTCGCAGCCATGATCAAGTTGCAGCGCGAGCCTGGCGGGCCAGAGGTAATCCGCGTTCCAGGAGGCAGCGTGACGGCGAAACTGGTGGCGGCTCTGGGATTCCTCACTACGTCGTTGACGATTATTCTGTCGCTGATTCCGCAGCCGGATGAACCCAACAAACCGTTGGCGTTGTTCAAAATCGTAGGGGGAACAGGAGCGCTGGTGCTCGTGGGAGTGGGGATTTATGTTGCAGGAAAGCGGCGGCACACGGAAGAACAACACTGAACCGAAAAATGAGTGGCCGCCACTACTCCACAGACTACTTACGCGGCGTCTTGATTTCCTGAATCGCCGTACAGCTCAGCTTCGGAGACCACAGCGTCCGTCGAATGTCTCCGTTCCGCTCTGGCCGCAGCGCCGAACATCGGGCCTCGCGCCCGCACCACCGGCGCGAAGCTCATAAATCCAATCCGCGGAACAATGTCGTCATAAATAGCCTCCATTCCCCCACGTCGGAGGTACGTTTCGTGCCAGAATCCCGTGCCTCCCGAATCCTTCAGGAACTGCTGCCACCATTGCCGGTGTGGATCGGAACGCGTCCACTTCATCAACGAATCGAGGTCGCGCCAATATTGGCGCATACCGACATGCATCGGGAACAGGGAAAAAATGAAATTCTCGTGGCGCAGGAGTCCATCTGGTTGCGCCTGTACAGAGGACGATATCTTCGGTCCGAATCCAAGCAGGGTCTTGATTCCGTAGATGCGATTCACTCGCATTCCAAGGTAAATCACGACGAGGTCGGGATACTTCGAGAGATCAACGGTTTGACGTTCGACTCGTGTCGTCATACCCACACCTCGCTAGCCCAATACTATACCGGCGTCGCCGTCTTCCTGGCCGGATTAAAGAACGGCAGCGCTGTCACCTTCACATTCGTCTTCAACCGAATCGCCTCGATCGTAATCTCCATTTGCAACTGAGTCCCCAGCTTCGAATGCTCGGTCTCGACGCTAGCCAGCGCGATCATTTTCTTTAGGATCGGCGACCAACTTGTAGTCGTCGCCTTGCCCACTTGCTTTTCTCCAGAGTACAACGGCACAGCCACGCGCGAAGCCTGACTGGGCGCGGCCGGAGTGAGCCCGTAGCGCTCGTAGAGTCCTTCCACGTCAGTCCAATCCACCTCGACTCCGACCAACTGCCGCGGCACACCATTTTTCGAGTCCTCCTCCAGCGCTCGCTTGCCGATGAAATTCTCTTTCTCCAGATGCACCATCTTGCCGAAGCCCAGCTCGTACGGAGAAAACTTCTGCGACGGGATCAGCGCTTTCTTCGAACTTGTGTAGTCGACTTCAATCAAGAGAAGCCCGGCTTCCACGCGCGCCACATCGAGCGCCAGCATGCCCGCCGCATGCAGATCAAACTGCTTACCCCTTTCCGCCAACGCATCCCAAACTCTGACGGCGTCACTCCAAGGCACCCAGATTTCATATCCCAAATCGCCGGTATATCCAGTCCGCGAAATATCCACTGGCACACCGGCGATCTTGCCGCGGGTCACTCGAAAATATTTCAGATTCGCAATGTCAGCCTCGGCCACGGACTTCAGCAGCTTCGCCGAAGTCGGCCCCTGCAGCGCAAGTGCGGCAACTTTTTCGGAAATATCTTCGACCTGCACGTCCATGTTCAGGCCGTTCTGCCTGAACCAGCGCAGGCTCGGGTCGGCCGCCGTCCAGCGATAAACATTTTCCTCAAGCCGCGAAATCGTCCCGTCGTCGATCACCTTGCCTTCTTCATCGCACCAGCAGCAATAAATTACCTGCCCCACTTTCACCTTGTTGATGTCGCGCGTGATCACGCGGTTCACCAGCCGCGTTGCGTCTTTGCCGGTGATCAAATACTTGTAGAGAGGCGAGATATCGATCAACGCAGCCGCGTTGCGGATGGCGTTGTACTCGTGCTCGTGATGCACCTCATACACGCTGACCGTGTAATATCCCGACCACTCACGGTAACTCAGACTGTGGCAAAGTGGAAAAGTTCTCTCGTGAAACGCGGTTCCAATGGGCAAGGGAGTAGCCTCGAAAAAGATTTCGCTCGAAGCCGGATTATATGCACCTGCGCGCTCGTGCGGCAACTCCGGCTGCTCATGACTTTCAGTCACGGCTGCGCAAATGTGCAGACAAAACCGCCCGTTCCCGATAGAATGGCCCTTCGACTTCAGCGATGCGCGCACTCATTCCGATCCTATCGAACGTCCTCCGCAGCTGGAGCGTCCTGCCCAGCGGGCTCTGATACACCCTGTCCAGACCAATCCCGCGCGAGTATTATTGCGTTTTCCCAAAGGCAAGCGAACAGCTAGAGGCTAAGAGCTTATGGCTACTTCATACGATGTGATCGTAATCGGCGGCGGCCACAACGGTCTGGTCAACGCCGCCTACCTGGCGCGCGCCGGAAAGAAAGTTCTGGTGCTCGAACGCCGCCACATTCTCGGGGGCGCAGCGTGCACCGAAGAAGTCTTTCCTGGCTTTAAATTTTCCGTTTGCTCCTACGTAGTGTCGCTGCTGCGGCCGGAAATCATTCGCGACCTCGATCTTCCACGTCACGGCCTCGAGATCCTTCCGCTCGATGGCACTTTCACGCCCATGCCTAGCGGCGATTACCTGTGGCGCGTGAACGACCACGGCAAAACCCATCGCGAAATCGCCCGACACTCCCGCGTGGACGCTGAAGCCTACGACGAATTCGGCAAAGCTATGCAAGCCATGTGCCGCTTCGTAAAGCCTATTCTCAGCATGGTCCCGCCCGACCCGAATACACTCAATCCGCGCGAATTGATGAAACTGCTCTTCATCGGACGTCGCTTCCAGGGCATGTCGAGCTACGACAAGTACAACCAAGTCCAGCTCATGACTATGAGCGCCATTGATTTTCTCGATCAATGGTTCGAAACGGACGTGCTCAAGGCAACGATGTCTGCCTCGGGCATCATCGGCACATTCCTCGGCGTGCGTTCGCCCGGAACCGCTTATGTTCTTCTTCATCACTACATGGGAGAAATCGACGGTGCATTCCGCGCATGGGGATTCGCCCGTGGCGGCACTGGAGCAATCTCAAATGCAATCGGCGATGCCGCTCGCGAGGCCGGCGTCGAGATCCGCACACAAGCCGCCATCGCTAAAATCATCGTAAAAGATGGCAAGGCCAAGGGAGTCGTTCTCACCAACGGCGATGAAATCTACGCGGAGACAATTTCATCAAGCGTCGATCCGCGGCTCACCTTTAACAAGTTCATCGAAGCCGAACATCTTCCCGCCGACTTTCTCGAAGACATCAACCGCTTCAAATATCGTGGCTCGTCCGGCAAAGTAAACATGGCGCTGGACGCGCTGCCGAACTTCAAGGCCATCCCTGGACCGGGCGCACATCTGCGCGGCGCGATTTCGATTTCGCCGTCAGTGGAATATATGGAGCGCGCCTACGACGATGCCAAGTACGGCAACTTCTCGCGTAAGCCGTATATCGATATGGTTATCCCGTCGCTCACTGATCCCTCAGTCGCTCCGCCGGGCAAGCACGTGCTCTCCTGTTTCGTGCAGTACGCACCCTACAAGCTGCGGCCCGGCTTGACCTGGGACGATCAGAAAGAGGCCTTTGGCGACACCGTTGTCAACACCATCGCCGAGTATGCGCCAAACATCAAAGATATCATCCTGCACCGGCAAGTCATCACGCCGCTCGATCTCGAACGCGAATGGGGACTGAGCGAAGGCAACATTTTCCAGGGCGAGCTTTCACTGGAGCAGCTTTTCTTCCTGCGTCCCGCACCGGGATACGCGCGCTTCCGTACTCCGATTCAAAATCTCTATATGTGCGGCTCGGCCACGCATCCCGGGGGTGGAATCATGGGCGCACCGGGTCGTCTGGCAGCTCTCGAAATGCTTAAAGACATCAAGGGAGCAGCCTAACTATGCCGGAGAACAACTCCGCTCTGCGCGACATCGTCATCATCGGCGGCGGCCACAACGGGTTGGTGACTGCGTTCTACCTCGCTAAGGCGGGATTCAAGCCGCTGGTGCTCGAGCGCCGCGCTCAGGTCGGCGGCGCTGCGATTACCGATGAATTTCATCCTGGCTTTCGTTGCTCCACGCTCGCCCACACCTCGGGCCCCATTCGTCCTGATATCGTCCGCGACATGCAACTCGAGAAGCACGGGCCCAGGGTGATCACACCGGAAACTTGTGTCACGGCGCTTTCGCCCGATGGACGCGCACTTTCGCTCTATCAGGACGAAAACAAATCCGCGCAGGCGATTGCCGCCTTCTCGCAAAAAGATGCGGCGAAATATCCCGAGTTCGAAAAGTCGCTGGCCAAAATCAGCAAAGTAATCGCGGAAGCGCTCGCCACCACGCCGCCCGACATTGACCACCCCAGCGGCGGAGACCTGTGGAGCATGTTGAAGACCGGACGCGCCCTGCGCAATCTCGGCAAGCGGGATATGTACCGCGTGTTGCGCTGGGGCCCGATGGCCGTGGCCGATTTAGTGGCGGAATATTTTGAGACCGAATTGTTGCGCGCGGTCATTGCCGCCCGCGGAATCTTCGGAACTTTTCTTGGACCGTGGTCGGCCGGCAGCAGCCTGCAACTGCTGATTCGCGCTGCTGGAGACTCTCATCCCGCAGGTTCGGCATTCTTCGCTGCCGGCGGAATGGGTTCGCTGACGCAGGCCATGGCCTCTGCCGTGAAGGCCGCTGGCGTCGAGATTCGTACCGGGGCCGAGGTCATCGAGATTCGCGTAAAGGATGGCGCAGCTACCGGTGTGCTGCTCGCCACCGGCGAAGAAATCAGAGCCAAGGCGGTCATCTCGAACGCTGATCCGAAACGAACTCTGCTCAAGCTGACCGATCCCACTCATCTTTCTCCGGACTTCGTGCAGAAACTTCAGCACTATCGCGGCAACGGCACGGTCGCGAAGGTTAACCTGGCGCTCTCGGCCCTGCCGACTTTCGCCGCTCTGAAAAACGGCGACGCGGGCGCGCTTAAGGGACGCATTCACATCGGCCCCGAGATTGACTATCTCGAGCGCGCGTTCGACGAATCCAAGTATGGCAATTTTTCGCGTCAGCCTTATCTCGAAGCTACGATTCCATCCTTGACCGATCCCACGCTCGCGCCCGATGGCAAGCACGTAATGTCGATCTACATGCAGTACGCGCCTTACAAATTGAAAGGCAATTGGGAAGACCAGCGCAAAGCGCTTGGCCAAACGGTCGTGCAGACTCTTGCGCAATACGCGCCCAACCTGCCGGAGCTGATCCTGACGCACCAGATCATTACCCCACTAGATATGGAAGAGGTCTACGGACTCACCGGCGGCCAGATCTTCCACGGAGACCTTGCGCTCGATCAGTTTTTCACCATGCGTCCGCTGCTCGACTGGGCGCGCTACCGTACGCCGATCGAAAACCTTTATCTTTGCGGAAGCGGCACGCATCCCGGTGCGGGCTTGACTGGCGGGTCGGGAGCGAACGCAGCGCGGGAGATTTTGAAGGCTCTGAAACGCTAACGAAAGTGTCATAGGCAGTGCTCATGAAATCCTCTGCCATCCTCCTCGTCTCCTGTCCCGACGCCAAAGGCGAAGTCGCCACCATCGCAGACTTCGTCTACCGTCACGGCGGCAATATCCTGCATGCCGACGAACACGCTGACGAGGAATCCGGCCTTTTCCTCATGCGCGTCGAATTCGATCCCAAAGATTTCGACATCGATCTCACCGAGAAAAACCTCGCCGATTTCGGCAAATATTTTTCACCTATCGCTGACAAATTCCAGATGACCTGGCGCCTGGCGCAATCTTCGCATCGCCCGCGCATGATCATTCTGGTTTCGAAGTACGATCACTGCCTCGTCGATCTCCTCTACCGTCACCAGAGCGGCGAACTCGCCTGCGACATTCCGCTGATCATCTCCAATCACCCGGACAACCAGCCCATCGCCGACTTCTACAAAATTCCTTATGCCGTCATTGCAATCACAAAAGAGAATAAGCGGCAGGCGGAAGAACAAATCGCATCCCTGATCGACCGCGACAAAGCTGACTTCATGGTTCTCGCTCGCTACATGCAGATTCTGTCCAACGATTTCGTCAACCGCTATCCGCAGCGCATCATCAACATCCACCACTCATTTCTCCCCGCCTTCGTCGGCGCACGCCCGTACCATCAGGCTTTCGAGCGCGGCGTCAAGCTGATTGGCGCAACCAGCCACTACGTCACCGAAGTTCTGGATGATGGTCCCATCATTGAACAGGACGTCGTCCGTGTTTCCCACCGCGATACCGTCGAGGATCTCATTCGCAAAGGCCGCGATCTGGAAAAGGTAGTTCTCTCCCGCGCCGTGCGCTGGCACGTCGAAAACCGAGTCCTTCTCTACGGCAACAAGACCGTGGTTTTCTGACGATCCCGGTTTTGCAGGGCCGATGATCGCGCGGAAGTACATGACCCTCCGGAAAATCGCAATGGGCGGGGTAACAGTGTCGCTCCGCTAGTAACTTGCGGTACCCAGTGACTTTCGTCTTTACTTGAACAGCAGTTAAGAATTCCCTCATCAGACGGGGAGAATCTCGCTCGCGGAGCTTTCTTGGCCGAGGATCTTAAATTTGAGTTAGCAATCCTGGCAACCGTCCAGGGGTTCTACCAGAAGCTGCTCAAAGACTTGCTGGGGGGGGAGATCCCGGTTCCGACGGGGTTAGACGAACTCGCACTTCGTCATAACGATCGGGACCTGCCGGAAACTCTCTCCCGCATGTATCGCTGGCTGCATGTGCTCGACATGGCCATCACTCCGGCTATGCTGCGGCAAGCGCTCACCCCGGAAACGGATTCGGAGGTCGCCGAAGCATTACTGCGCTACTTCGTGCGGCGGCGAGAGCCTAGCGAAATCAATCGCGACAAGACGGATCTGATTTCAACTTTTCTCTACCGTCATCCCCGGGTACACGGGCAATGGCAGCAGCAGGGCTATGGCCTGGATGGTGCATTGCCTCTTTCTCCGTTCGAGATCGCCCTGATCGAGATTCTGGCCGACACCGACGTGCCCTCACTTCCCGAAGAACATGTGCAATTGCTACGAAACTTCGATCCTTTGCGGGAGGAGATTGCCCGTTACCGCGATTTCAACTCGCTGATGGATTCCGGCATCGTTTCGCGCGTACGCGAATTGAAACGCTGGCTGGATTCTTCCTTTTATCATCCCGGTGTTCTGGCTACGGTCGCAGCCCATAATGCGGCGTTTGGCACCCGCTTTGACGAGCTCTTCACCAAGGCATTGGGGGAAATCAAGCAATTCGCGCAAGCCCTCGACGAAATGGGTGGAAGCATTCTCAGCACGGTGGACGGTGTAGAAGTCACCGTGGAGCTTGTGGCGGCAATCGAGCAGAAGGAAATGCTGCAGGCCGACTACGGCAGCGCTCTGGAAAAATTCAGGCGGGTCTCCAAATTGAAGAAGGAACTGGACCGGCGCCCGCCGATTCGGAAATCCCTGCTCGCGCCCGCAACCGGTCGGACCGCGCAAGCGTCCAGTGGGGCAGCCGCGGCCGCCAAGCCTGCCAGAGCAGCCGCCGCAAAAGCGCCCGCTCCGGCACAAGCTTTTCAGCCGCCGGCGATCACAGCACAGCAAATTTCCGTCGAAGAGGGCAAATTACGCCGCGTCGAAGAATCGATCCGAGTCTTCGTCCGAGTGGCCGATCCCAAGTACCGCCAGATCGTCCCTATGCGCTTCTTTAACTTGACCCTCACCGCGCCCGAGGCTGACGCGTACAATGCCAGCTTCCTCGAAGAGAAGAGTTTGCGCGCCGATGTGGCCCGAACGCTGATTCGTCTGGTTTCCTGCGTGGCGCGCGTCAACACCGAACTCGAAGAACTCAAACGCAGCCGGAGTATGTCCTCCGTGTGGAAACTTCACGCCGATGCGCTGGTAGTTCTGCTCGACATGGCCAGCACAACCGCCGAAGACGCCGAAGGAGTTGCCAAACTCGCCGGGAACAGCGATGCCGGCGCATCTGCCAAAGCCATCCGCGAAACCGTGCAGAAACTGCGCGCCCGCTCCGATCAGGCGGTGAAAGCTCTAGCTCATCCGGGAAACTAGCTCAGTTTTCGACACTAACTCAACGCAAATTTCAAAGAAAAAGGACGGGCAATTTCTCACCCGTCCCTCCAGCGCCACGAACCAATAGCGAAAAGCTAGTTGATATCGAACTGTTCCTGATGCAGCGCTGGATCGCTTTTCACGATGATCGTCCGCTTGGTCAGCTCTTCCATCTCATTCAGCAGACGGCCATTATTGGATTTAAGTTCCTTGGCCACATCGGGATGCACGCGCAGCATCACGTCCTCGTGCTCCAGGTGCTTCGCGATCTTGCGCATTTCCACGTAGATCTCGTTCGCCACCGTGGTCAGCGATTTCACGTAGCCCGTGGATTGGCAGTAAGGACAAGGCGCGCCAATTGTGCGTTCCAGCGATTGCTTCACTCGCTTGCGAGTAATCGCGACGAGTCCAAAATCATTGAACTGCAGCACTTTTGACGGCGCGCGATCGTGCTGGAGTTCCTCTTCAAGAGCCTGCATCACGCGCTGGCGATTGCGGCGCTCATCCATGTCGATGAAGTCGATGATGATGATTCCGCCCAGATCGCGCAAACGAATCTGGCGCACAATCTCTTTAATCGCGTCTACGTTGGTTTTGACGATCGTATCTTCCAGCCGCGAGGTTTTGCCGACATACTTGCCGGTGTTGATATCGATGGCCACCAGCGCCTCGGTCTGATTGATCACGATGTATCCACCGCTCTTCAACCACACCTTCGACTTGAGCGCCTTGTTCATCTCCTCGGCCAAGCCGAACTGCTCGAAGAGCGGCGTCTCCTTGGTATAGAGCTTCACCCGCTTCACCAACCCCGGCTGAAAGCGGTTGAAGAAACGCAGAATCCTTTCGTATTCCGGTTCCGTGTCAACCCAAATCACGGAGAAGTCGGAAGTCACCTGGTCGCGCAATACACGCTCCACCACATTGAGATCGTGATAGATCAACGCCGGCGGCTTGGATGCCTCGGCGCGGGTCTTGATGTCGTTCCACAGGCCTTTCAGGAAGCGGATGTCCGCGCGCAATTCTTCTTCACTCGCGCTCTGCGCAGCTGTGCGCACAATGAAGCCCCCGTGGCCATTGTCGCGCTCGCTCATCACGATGCGTTTCAGACGCTGGCGCTCCTCGTCTGATGCAATCTTCCGCGAAACTCCCGTATGATTCACGGTCGGCATGTACACCAGGAACCGTCCCGGCAGCGCGATATGGCTGGTGATGCGCGCGCCCTTCTTGCCGATGGGCTCCTTGGCAATCTGCACCAGAATTTCCTGGCCTTCTTTCAATAAATCGCTGATCTTCGGAACTTCATGCGACTCGCGACGTGGGAAGCGACGCCCACCACCCCGGCGGCCGCCGCCCCGGCGCTCATAACCCGGCCGCGGACGAGGCGCTCGCTGCGTGTATCCTGCCGTTCCTGCGGGCGCACGAACTTCAGCCCGTGCATCTACCGCGCCAGTCCCGCGTGCTTCCGCGTCGAGCAACGCTTCCGCTTGGGCCTGCGCTTCCTCCAGTTCCAGTTCTTCCGAATCTTCCTCGCTCTCCGGCGCACTCCCTTCCGCCGGAGCCGCACCCGACTCCGCCAGTGAGGTCATGTGGATCTCATCGACCGTCTCGCGCACTTCGGAGATCTCGCGCGGCCCAGTCCCCGAACCCTGCTGGCCTGCCGCTTGCGTCTCCTCTTCAAATTCGTCATAGCCCTCGTCCGAAGCTTGTTCGAAGCGAACGGTATCCGCTTCTTCGTCGTCGATGGTTTCTTCTTCCAGTGTTCCCGGGGCCGCGAAAGCCGGGACTTGTTCCGGCGCCGGAGCCGCGCCCCTATCCGAATGCTCGGGAACGACTACGATCTTGTCATCTTCCTCAATAACTTCCTCGACAGTCTCGGTTGCCTCCGGAGCCATGGCAGCGGCAGCGACTGATGAATCCCGACGGTAAAATTCGCGGTTCCAGTTGACTGAGGTTGCAGCCGACTCAACCGGTTTTTCGGGAACAGCCCGCGCTTCTTCGCGCTCCTCTGGCTGCCTGGTAGCCGGAGTGGCAGAGGGAGCGGCGGAGGGAGCAGCAAAGATCGGCTCGTCGTCGGGGAAAGTCGCGGCAATCGGCGCGTCCGATTCAGTAGCGGATGCTTCGGAGCTTCGATCTTCAAGCGGGCGAGATTGCGGCGCTATCGGCGCCGGGGCCATCCCTCTGTATTTGGAAATTGATTCGCCCGGCAGAATGATGGGCTGGTATCCCGCCGGCGGTCCAAACTGATGTCGGCTGGGCGATTCTTGGCGAGAAATTGCCGCTGGGGCAGCGGGCGCACTTTCTATCACGGGCGCTGCCGAGCGCGGCTCAGATGCCCGGTCGCGCCCATCATTTCGTCCATCGCGACGTCCGCCACGACGTCGGCGGCGTCCCCGCCAGCCCCCGCGTTCCCGATCCTGAGATTCTCTTCCGCCAGAACTATCGGGTGAAGCTGCTGCGATCGATGGTTGACCCTCTCCCTCTTCTTCCGCTCCCGCAAACTGCCGGCTCGATTCCCCTTCGAAACTGGTAGCATTTTCAGCGGCATCTGAGCCTTCCTCCGCCGACGGGGCCGAAGACTGACCGTCTTCGCTCCCCGGCTGCGAACGCATATCCTGCACTCCACGGCCTGCCGGCACAACGTCGGTCACATCTTCGTCATGCTCCTCCAACTCCATAAAGTCGGAAACGTAGAGGAAGGCATCGCGCTCCAAGCCTATATCAACAAAAGCCGATTGCATGCCAGGCAGCACGCGGGTGACACGACCTTTATAAATGGAACCGGCCAAGGTGTATTCATTTTCGCGCTCGAGGTAGATTTCCGCGAGCAGATCATCTTCCACCAGGCCCACTTTGGTCTCGTGGGGCGTGGAAGAAACAAACAACTCTTTATTCATGGACACTCCGGTCCCGTCCCGACTCGTTTAAGAAAGTCGGTAGGGCTTCACCGGGGCGAAGCGAGGAAGGAAACGGGAGGATCGAGCGTCGCGATGCTGGCCCTGGAGGAGGGACGGCTGGGGCCGGGGAGGTTTCTCCCTGACCGAGTCCGCTGCACAAGCTTGGGTATCTTCTGCACTTTTCGCTTTCGTCTGCCGGGTTTGTGACCGCACTCTCTGACCGTTTCGGGTCGGGGGGCCGTTTCCCTGCCAGCAGCGTTATTGCTTCAATCCTGCCCGGCCTTCTACTGCTCGACTGGCCGGTAAAATACCCCCTTTACGCGAGGGCGATCGATATTTTTGGGGCTGCGCCTAGCCAGCGCAGCAACTGCTCTCTACCGTCTTCCCACTTCCAGCTTCACGAACCCTTAGCCGGCTCAGCCAAACTTGGTTCACCCAGCTAATTCACAAACCGGCGCATTCGAACATTCATGACCATCCCCAGCGCCAGGAACATGAACAGAACGGAAGACCCACCGTAACTCATTAGCGGTAGAGGTATTCCGGTGACCGGCATAAAACCGACCACCATGCCGACGTTTACCAGGATATGGAAGCTAAGCACAGCCACCACACCCATCACCACGAACGTGCCAGCGCGGTCGGGCGCTGTTTGCGCGTTCTGGGTCAAACGCATCAGCACAATGAAGTATAACAGCAGAACCCCGAGAGCGCCTACGAATCCGTGCTCTTCGGAAAAGGCCGCAAAAATGAAGTCCGTTTGCGGCACAGGGAGGAAAGCACCGTGGGTTTGCGAGCCTTTTCCGCCCCAAAGGCCCCCGGAACCCACGGCGATCTTGGATTGCTCAACTTGGTACCCCGAGCCCTGGGGGTCGAGTTCGGGATCGATGAAACTCGTCAACCGCTGCTTCTGATAGGACTTCAGCACATGCACCCGGGGAATAAAGAAAACCGCGCCAATGCCGATTGCCGCCAGCAAGGCCACAGTCATTCCCTGCTTCCACTGCAAACCTCCCAGAAATACTCCCATCACCGCGATGGGGACGTAGGTGAGCGCGGTTCCGAGGTCCGGCTGGGCCAGGACCATCAACATGGGAAGACCGACGATGGCCCCCGCCTTCATGAAGTCAGGCCAGGAGAGATCCCGTTGGCGCATGTCGGCAAAATACTTGGCGACGGCGAGGATGAGGATGAGCTTGACCCATTCGGAGGGCTGGAAGTGCGTCCCACCGATCTTGATCCAACGCTTCGCTCCCAGCGCCCTGGTTCCAAATAACAGCACCGCCATCAGGGAGGTCACGCCGGCGATGTAGAACCAGTGAATCTGATCGAGCAGCGCCTGATAGTTGATGAGGCTGACGACGAACATGGCGCCCACGCCGGCCAGCACCCAGTAAATCTGTTTGATGTGGGATCCGGCAAATTTCGTGTGCACGGTGGCGCTGTGGATTTCCATCACGCCCAGGCCGCAAATCATGAGCACAAAGCCCAGCAGGACCCAGT
>JGI26341J46601_10000112_pt1 | contig 23329 bp, 22 predicted proteins | sample BogFormECP12_OM3_FD_46601 | JGI IMG/M metagenome (IMG submission 46601) | reverse complement strand
CGTCGTCGTGCGACTCGACGCCGACAACGTTCGCGCGTACCACAACGCATGCCGCCACCGCGGGGTAAAGCTCGTGGAGGGCAGCGGATCCCGGCGCAGCTTCGTGTGCCCGTTCCACGGGTGGTGTTGGGGCATCGACGGAGGCAACACGTTCGTCGCGCGCCCCGAGGTGTTCGCCGAGCACAACCTCTGCCCGGANGACCTTCGTCTGGTCTCCGTGAGGTGNGAGCTGTGGGGCGGGTGCGCGTGGATCAACCTGGANGACGGCGCTCCCGCGTTGCGCGAGTGCATCGAGCCGTTCGCGTCGGTCTNCGACGCATGGAAGGTGGAGTCGCTGCGCACCGAGTGGTGGCAGTCGTGTCTGCTTCCGGTGAACTGGAAGCTGGCGACGGCGGCATTCATGGAGGGCTACCACGTCCCGCAGACCCATCCGCAGCTGCTGCCGTCGCGCGGGGGCTCGTCCGCGGCACGGGACGTCATCCAGGCAAGCCTGTACTTCATGCGGACGCTCGGCGAGGGGATGGGCGGCATGACCCACGAGAACGACATCCGCATCGCCGAGGGCCTGCAGAACATCGAGCTGCCGGCCGATCCGGGCGCCGCCACGGCCGCGTGGCGCGCCACNCTCAACGACGCGATCGCCGGCTGGCACCGGGCCCGCGGCTGCGACATGCCCGACCTCAACGACCTGGATCGTCGCGGCATCACCGACGCGATCGGGTTCTGCTTCCCGCACTATTTCCTGCTGCCCACGTTCAGCAGCGCCTCCTCGTACCGGATCCGTCCGCTCGGCCCCGAGGAGACACTGTTCGAGATCTGGTCGCTGACCCGTTTTCCGCCGGACCGTGCCCCGGGAAAGCCCACGCCGCCACAGCCGATGGCGCCGGACGACCCGCGCTGGCCACCCATCCCCGCACAAGACTTCTCCAACCTGCCGCGACAGCAGAAGGGGCTGCACTCCAGGGGATTCGAGTACATGCGGCTGTCGAACCAGATCGAAGGACTGATCTCGAACTTCGAACGCGTCGTCGACGGCTTCCTCGCCGGCTTGCCCCACGACACGCTGGTGCCGGCGATCCAGAAGACCAACACCACCATCGACGTGCCCGTCGCCGACCTCGGACTCAGCGAGCGCGTCACGCCGGAGGCCCGGTGACCGGCGGGTGGGACAAGTCCGTCGACCTGCTGATCGCGGGAAGCGGCGGAGGCGGAATGGTCGCGGCGCTCGCGGCGCTCGACTCCGGACTCGAACCGTTGGTCGTCGAGAAGCAACCCCTGGTCGGCGGGTCGACGGGGCTCTCCGGCGGAATCGTGTGGATACCCAACAACCCGTTGATGCGGGCCGAGGGCATAGCGGACTCGCACGAGGACGGTCTTGCCTACCTTGCCGACGTCGTCGGCGACGTCGGCGCACCGTCGTCACCGGAGCGGCGCGAGATGTTCCTCACCGCGGGCTACGAGATGATCAACTTCCTGCTCCGCAAGGGTGTTCGGCTCCAACGCTGCGCGGGCTGGAGCGACTACTACCCGAATCGCAAGGGCGGCAACGAGGCCGGCCGCGCCGTCGAAGGAATCCCGTTCGACGCCGCCGGGTTGGGGAGCTGGAGCGAGCGGGTCCAGCCGCCGCTGGCCAGGAACTACGGGTTCGTGGTGAAGACGAACGAGTTGCGCTCGGTGCAGTATTTCAACCGTGCGCCGCGGGCGTTCGCCGTGGCGTCGCGGGTGTTCCTGCGCACGGCGGCGGCGCGGATCCGGCGCCGTCAGGTCCTCACCAACGGTGCATCACTCATCGCTCAGATGCTCAAGGCGCTGATCGACCTCGGCGACGGCGAGCCCGCCCTGTGGACCAATGCCGCGATGGAGGACCTCATCGTCGAGGATGGCCGCATCGTGGGCGCGCGCATCGTCCGCGACGGCGCACCGCTTTGCGTCGAGGCACGAAAGGGAGTCCTGCTCGCCGCCGGTGGCTTCGGCCACAACGCGGACATGCGGCGCCGTTACAGCGGCGACCAGCCCAATGAGGCGCAGTGGTCGATCGCGAACTCCGGAGACACGGGCGAGGTGCTGCAGACCGCGATGCGCCTCGGCGCGAAAACCGACCTGCTGGACGAGGCCTGGTGGCTGCCGTCAGTTTTCATCGCCGGCGGCGGCACCGCCGCCGCGTCACTCGGCGTGGGGCGGCAGCGACCGGGGGCCATCTACGTCGACTCGGCCGGCCGGCGGTTCTGCAACGAGTCGAATTCCTACGTCGAGGTCGGCAAGGCGATGTACGCCAACAAGGCGGTGCCGTGCTGGATGATCTTCGACGAAGGCTACGTGCGCAGGTACGTGGCGGGCNCCAACCCGCTGCGGCGTNGCCTGCCCGCCGACCTGATCGGAGGGGGCGGCGTCAAACGCGGCGACACCATCGGCGACCTCGCACGGCAGATCGACCTTCCGGCCGACGTGCTGGCGAGCACGGTCCGGCGCTTCAACCAGTTCGCGGTCAAGGGCCTGGACCCCGACTTCGGGCGCGGCCAGTCGGCCTACAACGACTGCCTGGGTGATCCCGGTCATCGGCCGAACGCCTCGGTCGGGCCGCTCGACCGTGCGCCGTACTACGCAACCAGGATCTACCCGGCCGACGTCGGAACGTGTGGCGGTGTGGTCACCAACGAGCACGCACAGGTCCTCGACGAGCACGACCGGGTGATCGACGGTCTCTACGCGACCGGCAACACCACCGCCACGGTGATGGGCCGAACGTATCCGGGCGCCGGCGCGAGCATCGCAAGCTCGATGGTGTTCGGCTACGTGGCGGCCCGCCACGCCGCGGGCCGGAAGGTCGCCGGCGAGATGAGCCGCCGAACCGACTAGCCGTCGGAGTCCGCGGGTTCGTCGCGACCGACGAAATCGCGTGGCTTCAAACCCGACTGCATCAGCTCCGCCCGCCGTGCCCGGACATCGGACGCCGCGCCGACCAGGTTGGTCAGGATGTGGCTGACCTGCAGGTGAACGCGCATTCCCATCAATTCCCAGGCCCGCTTGACGTTGTTCTTCACCGCCAGCAACGTGGTCAACGGGATCTGGGCGATCCTGCGCGCCATCTCCTCGACGACATCCTCGAGGTCGTCTCGCGGGACGACCCTGTTGAGAAGTCCCCAGTCGAGCGCTTCCTGTGCGCTGAGCGTCGGCGCCAGCAGGAGCCAGTCCATGGTGCGGTGCCAGTTCATCAACAACCACGGCTCGATCATGGTGTGCCCGCCGGGCTCGCCGAGGCTCTGCGCGAGCGGCATCTGGAAATACGCATCGTCGGACGCGACGCAGAAGTCCGTCAACAGNCCCAGATAGATCCCGCCCCCCANGCAGTAGCCATGGATCTGGGAGATCGTCGGCTTCGGGAACTCCCACAGGTACAGCGTCGGCCACAGGAACAGGTCGGCGGTGCCCTTGTAGAGCTCCTCGAACGTGGTGCCGAACTCCGGATAGGGGTTCTCGTCGGGACCCCAGCGCGCCACGTGCCCGCCGCAGAAGCCGTTGCCGTTGGCCTTGAGGATCACGACCTTGATGTCGCCGTCGCGGTCGGCCTCGTGCAGACAATCGTCGACTTCCCGCACCAGCTGCGAGTCCTTGGTGTTGGCCTTGTCGGCGCGGTTGAGGACGATCCGCGCAATCGGCGGTTCGCGCTCGTAGATGACCGCTTCGAGGATGCGCCGCTCCATGCCGGTGACCATACCCGCGGCCTCCGGTTACGCGCCCATCTCCGATCAGGAGGTCAGCGACTCCGGTGGGTTGAAACGGTCGCCGTACTTGGCGGCGAGCTCGCGGGCGCGGGACACGAAGCCCTGCTTGCCACCGGGGTAGCCGACGATGTACTGGGCCGTGCCACCCGTCCACGGCGGGAACCCGATGCCCATGATCGAGCCGATGTTCGCGTCGGCGGTCGACGTCAGCACACCCTCGTCGAGGCACTTCTGGGTCTCCAGCGCCTCCGCGAACAGCATCCGGTCGATCATGTCCTGCAGCGGCGGCTGTGAGGCACCCGACTTGAACGTCTCCCGCAACCCGGGCCAGAGCCGGGTGCGCCTGCCGTCGACGTACTCGTAGAAACCCTTGCCGCTCAACTTGCCCGGCCGGCCGAGTTCGATCATCTTGTTGACGACCTCCTCGGCGGGGTGGGGCACGTAGGTGCCGCCCGCGGCCTCCACCCCCTGGCGCGTGGCCTTGGAGATCTTCGCCATCAGCTCCATGTTGAGCTCGTCGGACAGCTGCAGCGGCGGCGCCGGGTAGCCGGCCTGGCTGCCGGCATGCTCGATGCTGGCCGGCTCCACGCCCTCGCCCAGCATCGCGATCGCCTCGTTGATGAACGTGCCGATCACCCGCGAGGTGTAGAAGCCGCGGCTGTCGTTGACGACGATCGGCGTCTTGCCGATCTGCATGGCCAGGTCGATCGCCTTGGCCAGCGCGGCGTCCGACGTCTTCTCGCCGCGGATGATCTCCAGCAGCGGCATCTTGTCCACCGGCGAGAAGAAGTGCAGGCCAATGAAATCCTCGACCCGCTGCACACCAGTGGCCAGCTCGGTGATCGGCAGCGTGGAGGTGTTGCTGCCCAGCAGCGCGTCGGGCGCCACCACCGGCTCGATCTCGGCGAACACCTTGTGCTTGAGCTCGACGGACTCGAACACCGCCTCGATCACCAGATCCGCACCGGCCGCGTCGGCCGCTTCGGCGGTCGGGTGGATGCGCGCAAGCAGCGCGTCGGAACGCTCCTGCGTCGTCTTGCCCCTCGAAAGCGCTTTGGCCTCAAGGTTTTCGGCATACTTCCTACCCTTGTCGGCCGCTTCGGCGCTGACGTCCTTGAGCACCACCTCGATGCCGGCCTTCGCGCAGACGTACGCGATCGCGGCGCCCATCATGCCGGCGCCGAGCACGGCAACCTTCTTGAACGTCGTCTTCTCGTAGCCCTGAGGGCGCGAGCCGCCGGAGGTGATGTGCTGCAGGTCGAAGAAGAACGCCTGGATCATGTTCTTGGCCACCTGGCCGGTGACCAGCTCGGTGAAGTAGCGGCTCTCGATGCGGCTCGCGGTGTCGAAGTCCACCTGGGCGCCCTCGACGGCGGCGTCCAGAATGGCCCGCGGTGCCGGCATCGGCGCACCCTTGAGCTGCTTTTTCAGCAGCGCCGGGAACGACGGCAGGATCGAGGCCAACCCCGGCGAACTCGGGGTGCCACCGGGCATCTTGTAACCCTTGGCGTCCCACGGCTGGGTGTGCGCGTCCGGGTTGGCCTTGATCCACGCCTTGGCGGCCGGCACGAGTTCCCCGACGGTCGGCACCACCTCGTCGATCAGGCCGATCTGGATGCCCTGCGCCGGCTTGAATCGGGTGCCCTGGCTCAGCACATTCATGAAGGCGTTCTGGATGCCGAACATCCGCACGGTGCGGGTGACACCGCCGCCGCCGGGCAGCAGACCCAACGTGACCTCGGGGAATCCGACAACCAGACCCTTGACGTCGGCCGCGATGCGGTGGTGACACGCCAGCGCGATCTCCAGGCCCCCGCCGAGGGCGGCGCCGTTGATGGCGGCGACCACCGGCTTGCCCAGCGTCTCAAGCGTGCGCAGATCCTTCTTCACCCGCTCGACAAGATCGAAGGCCTCCCCGGCGTTTTCGGGACCGAGGTTGATCATGCTCTTCAGGTCACCGCCGGCGAAGAAGGTGTTCTTCGCGCTGGTGATCACCACACCGGTGATCGAATCCTTCTCGGCGGCAAGGCGTTGCACCGCCTCGCCCATCGACTCGATGTAGTGCTCGTTCATCACGTTGGCCGACCCGGTCGGGTCGTCCAGCGTCAGCGTGACGATGCCGTCGGCGTCTTTGTCCCACTTGATCGTGTTCTCTGCCATTGGATCTCTTTCTCAGACTCGCTCGATGATGGTCGCCACACCCATGCCGCCGCCGATGCAGAGCGTGATCAGCGCGCGCCGGGCGTTGCGCCGCTCGAGCTCGTCGACCATCGTGCCGGTGATCATCGCGCCGGTGGCGCCCAACGGATGGCCCATCGCGATCGCGCCGCCGTTGACGTTGAGCTTCTCGTCGGGGATGTCGAGGTCCTTCTGGAACTTCAGCACCACCGACGCGAACGCCTCGTTCAGCTCGAACAGGTCGATGTCGTCGACGGTCAGACCCGCCCGATCAAGCACCTTGCGGGTGGCGGGGGTGGGCCCGGTCAGCATGATGACCGGGTCGGAACCGCTGGTGGCGGTGGCCACAACCCGCGCCCGCGGGGTCAACCCCTGCGACGTCCCCGCTCTTTCACTGCCGACGAGCACCAGCGCGGCGCCGTCGACGATGCCGGAACTGTTGCCGCCCGTGTGGACGTGGTTGATCTTCTCGACCCAGTGGTACTTCTGCAGCGCCACGTCGTCGAATCCGCCCATCTCGCCGATGCCGTCGAACGCGGTCTTGAGCTTGGCCAGGCCGTCCATCGTGGTGTCGGGCCGCATGTGCTCGTCGTGGTCGAGGATCACCAGGCCGTTCTGGTCGCGAACGGGCACGACCGATTTCGCGAAGTAGCCGCCCGACCAGGCCGCGGCCGCGTTCTGCTGCGACCGCAGCGCGTAGGCGTCGACGTCCTCGCGGGAAAAGCCCTCGATCGTGGCGATCAGGTCGGCCCCGATGCCCTGCGGGACGAACCCGATCGCGTAGTTGGTTTCCGGGTCGGTCGCCCACGCGCCGCCGTCGGAGCCCATCGGCACCCGGGACATCGACTCGACGCCGCCGGCGAGCACCAGGTCGTCCCAGCCGGAGCGCACCTTCTGCGCGGCGGTGTTGACGGCCTCCAGGCCGGACGCGCAGAACCGGTTGAGCTGCACGCCGCCGGTCGTATCGGGCAGGCCCGCGGCCAGCACCGCGGTGCGCGCGATGTCGCCGCCCTGATCGCCGACCGGCGAGACCACGCCGAGGATGACGTCGCTGATCAGGGTTTCGTCGAGATCGGGGTAGCGGCGACGGAGTTCGTCGATCAGGCCGGTGACGAGGTTGATCGGCTTGACCTCGTGCAGTGAGCCGTTCTTCTGCTTGCCGCGGGGTGTGCGGATCGCCTCGTAGATAAAAGCTTCTTCGGACATGACATTTCCCTCTTGGTCCGTTTTGTCTGGCGGTACGCCAGCCTAACAGGACCACAAACCAACCTGTTGGTTGGGCGCCGACATTTTACTCGCCGGGCTGCCCTGCCGAGTCGGAATTCGCCAAAGCTTCCTGCAGCCGGTCCAGCGGATTCCCGGCGCCGGGATCGAGCCGGAGCTCGGGAGCCGGCCCGCTGCCCGGGAGCTTGTCGGGGTTGATCTCAGGGCGAACCGCCGCGGATGGTGGCGGCGGAGGAGGTGGTGGGGGTGCAACAGGCTGCGGGGCCGGCGGCGGCGCGTGCAGGGCACGGATCTTGTCCGCCAGCCGGCCCGCGGCGTCGTTCCTGATCGCGCGGCGGGCCGGGTCGGGGTCGTTGTTCTGATCGAAGCAACCCACCGGAGCGTCCCTGACCAACGCGAGCGCGGCCAGGTAGCGCTGTTCGGCCTGGTCCGGCTTCCCGTCGCGGACGGCGAGATCGCCCTGCGTCTCCCGCACAAGCTCCGCGTTGACGCGCACCGGGCAGGATCGGGACGCCTCGGTGTGCGACAACAAGTCGCCGAAACGCGAATCCGCCTCGCTCAACGTGCCGTCCAGCGCGGCCAGATCACCCTTCGCGAACGCCGCGTTGTCAGGCGCGATGACATTGAGAAAAGACGTGGCCGAAATGTCGTCGCGCAGCGCGCCGACGTCGTGGCGGCCGAAGTCGGACACCGCCGCGTTGCCGGCGACCACGACCGAAATCATCTTGCAGGCGACCAACAACGCGACGATGACCATCGGCGCGGAGAGCAACAGCAAGCGTCGCCGCAGCCGGCGCCTCACGGCTCCACCACACGACTGGAGCGGAACTGCCGAATCGTCAGGCAGATCTCGATCAGGATCAGGGCCGCCGCGGCGAGGGAGAACACCCAATACAGTTCGACGGCTCCACCCGGGGCGGTGGCCGCCGGGGCGGTGGCCGACGGGACGGTCCCGCCGGCGTCGACTCCGGTGATCATCGGCGCGAGGCCCTGGGCGTTTTCCCGGTGGATGTACGGCACCCCGAGTTGAGCGGCGATCGCTTTCAGCGCCGGTTCGTTGATCGCCGAGTTCAGGGCACCGCCGGTCTGCGCATCGGCCGCATAGACCACCTCACCGTTGACGACCGCCTGTGGGATCGGCCCCCCTGCCGGTGTTCCGTAGCCGAGCACGGCTCCGCCGGCCACCTTGGCGGATCCGAGATCGAAGCCGGCTTGCGGCGCCCGTGAGCCGCCGGCTCCCTCACCGAGATAAAACACCAGGCTCTGGGACCGGGGGAACTGGAACTGGGCCTGCTGAAGCTTGTAGCGCAGGACGTCGCTCGCGGCGGCGGCGTCGACTTGATACGTCGCGTCCGGTGAATCGGAGGTGTACGCCTGCAGCCCCGCGACCATCGCCCGGAGGCTCCACACGTCGTTCGACAAGGGCCAATCCAACGACGCCCGCGACGAGAACGAGATCAGCGCGAATCGGGCACGCGGGTATCGGTCGACGAGCGCGGCGATGTCGGTGCGGATGCCGGCCATCCGGGACGTGTCGGCACCGAAGTCCCCGACACGCGAATCGACCGACCGGTCGACGACGAGGAACACGTTGGCATCCGAGCCGCCGGCGGATGTCGCCGGCACCGGCCNGGCNNCGGCGGCCCCGAGACCCGGCCGTGCNGCGGCGATCACCAGGAGCAGCACGGCCGCGGTCAGCCCGGTCCAGCGCAGCACGCGGACGTAGCGTCTGGAACCGACGTGCCTGAGCGCCTCCCGCAGGGTCACCGCCCGGATCGCGGTCAGCGCGACCGCGACGCCGATCAAGACCACCGCGGGAAGAACGGGTTGGAAGCTCACCGCCGCAGCACCGCCAGCGATATGCACAACAGCACGGAAACCACGATGCCGCCGATCAGCGGCACATCCGGAGCGTCCACCGGGCGGTCCGCCCCGGTGACGACGGCCCTCGGCGGAGCGGCGCGGATCTCGTCGAGCGCGGCACCGACGCCGGGACCCGCGGCGTCATATGTCTCGAATCTGCCGCCGGTATCGGCGGCAATCGCGTGAAGGTCGGGGGCGTAGGCCTGGGTCACCACGTTGACCTGGACGCCGGCCGCCGCGGCCATGTCGCCGACCTGCTGAGCCGAGAACAGCGACGGGCGTTGCTCATCGGGTTGACGAATTTCGTTGGGGCCGAGATAAATCAACGACCGCCGATGATTGTTCCCGTCCTCGTTGGGCGGGAAGCCGGCCAGGCACAGCGCGAGAACATCGGCCGTGCTGCGTGCGTAGTCGACATAGTCCAGCGGTCGGGAGAACTCGCCGACCCCGGTCCGCAACTCGGCGAGCCGGCCCTCGTTGTCGGCGTCGACGTCCTGCTGCAGCGCAGCGAGCTTGGCGTAGCGGCTGAACTCGTCGGCCGCATACTGGTAGTCGCGGGTCAGCGGGACCACCCGCAGGCTCGGCGACGTCAACCCGATCCGCTGGGTGTCGAAGTTGACGGTGCGCCGCGAGAAGTAGTTCAGCAACCCGGCGGTGGCCGGGTCGGTGACCGGTGCGCCGACGCACAGCATGATGTCTTCGGGATGCGCCGCATCGAAGCTGCGAAGCCCGGCCGGGCGGGAGCTCGTCAGCAGCGCCTGCAGAAAGAGAATCACCAGCAGCACGACCATCAACAGCATCGAGAGGAACTGAAGGCGCACAGCGCGGACGTATTCCGGCAATCGGGTGAGCCGGTCGACGTGCGCGAGCGGACGCAGGCGACGGCGGAGGCTGCCCATCGGCAGCAATGCGGCCAGGGCGACACCGATTGCCAGACAAACCAATCCAGCCAGCGCAACCGGCCACCATGTCAACTCCACGACCGGATCAACTCCTCGGCCTGGAGGCCAACGCCGTTGACGTCGACGCGGGAGCCGGTGTTGAACCGGGCGTCGTCGAGAGCACACAACACCGGCGCGACCGATGCCAGGTCGCTGTCCTGCATCTCGGTGACGTGCAGGTAGTGCGCGCGCGCACCGGTCGTCACGGCAAGGAAGCTGCGCAGGGTGCGTCTCATCACCGCGGCGGACTGCGCCGCCGACAGCTCACCGGCCCGGTAGCCCTCGCGGGCCGCGCGGATGGAGCCGGCGAACTTGCGCCGGACCAGCCGGCCATGGAGGGTCCGAACCAACGGGATCCGCCGCAATCGCTGCGGCGGCATGGTCCAGACCACAACGCCCGCGCACCAGACGACGACCGCCACCGCAACCGCCACCCCGGCGACAAGCCACCACCACGAGTAGGGGTCCGGGCCGCCGAGGTAGCGGAGCAGGTCACCCGGCACGGCTGAAAACCTCCGTCATCTCAACGATTCTGGTGCGGATCTCACTGCTGGCGCGGATCTTCGTGTACGGCACCGCATGGGACGTCAGCAAGGCGTCGAGTCGCCGGGCACGAGCCTGTTCGGCACGGCGATACGCGGCGACGACGCGCTTGTCGAGGGTCGCGCCGCCGAGCACGAATCTGCCGGTGCTCACGTCGTAGCCGTCCAGTTCACCCTCGCCGGAGCCGACGGCCGGGGTGTCCGAAACCATCGCCCACATCACGTCGTGGCGCCCCGACAGCTGCTGGAGCGCGGCGTCGAGGCGACGGTCGACGTCGGGCTCGTCGGAGACCACGACAATGAGCATGCGTTGTCGGTGCCCGGTTGCGGCATAAGCCAATTGAGCGACGATATCGCTGGCACCGGGGCGCGAGAGGGTGTGGCGGTAGAAGCGGTCCAGCAGGCTTTCGATGTGGCTTTCCCCGCGCCGGTTGCGGATGTTGACCGACCCGCGGGAATCGCCGTAGACCATGCCGATCTGGTCGGAGCGGCCCAGCGTGATCAGCCCGATGGCGCCCATCACGGCGACCGCGACGTCGCGTTTGACTTCTCCGCCCGGCGCCAGCGCCGACATGTTGCGCCCGGCGTCGGCCACCAGCAGGACCTTGTGGTGCTTCTCGGTGACGAACCGTTTGATCAGCACCGTGCCGGAGCGAGCCGACGCCTTCCAGTCGATGTCGCGAACGTCGTCGCCGGGTACGTACGGCCTCAGCTCGTCGAAATCGAGCGTGCGGGTGTGCAGCAGCGCGTAGCGGCCGCCCTCCAACAGTCCGCGCGTCTCGGTGCCGAAGTAGGTCTTGGCCCGGTTGAGGTGCTTACCCACGACCGCCTCAGGGCACCCGGACCGCCTGCAGCACGGCGTCGACCACCGCGTCGGTCGTGACCTTCGCGGTCGCTGCTTCGAAGCCGAGGATCAGCCGGTGGCGTAGCACCCGGTGGGCCAGCTTGCGGATGTCGTCGGGAATGACGTGGCCGCGGCCGGACAACACCGCCAGGGCGCGGGCGGATCTGCAGAACGCGATCGTGGCGCGCGGGCTGGCGCCGTACTCGATGAGCCGGGCCAGCTGCGCGGGCAGGGCCTGATGCGGGCTGCGCGTCGCGGCGACCAGCTCACTTGCGTACTGCATCAGCGCGGGGTCCATGTGCACGCCGCGGACGAGCAGCTGCAGCCGCCGCACGTCCTCGAGGCCCACCACCGGATAGCCGCGGCGGTTCTTGTCGTACACCCCCGCGTCGATGCGGGCCATCACCTCCACCTCCTCCCGGGCGGAGGGGTAGTGCAGGATCTCCTTGAGCATGAAGCGGTCGGTCTGGGCCTCCGAGAGCGGATAGGTGCCCTCCTGGTCGACCGGATTCTGGGTGGCGATCACCAGGAAGGGTTCCGGAATCGGATGCACCCGGCCGGCGACGGTGGTCTGGCGCTCCTCCATCGCCTCCAGCATCGCGCTCTGGGTCTTGGCGCTGGACCGGTTGATCTCGTCGAGCAACAGGATGTTGGTGTGNACGGGACCCAGTTGAGTGGCGAACGAATGCGTNTGNGCTTCGTACACCTGNGTCCCGATGATGTCGCTGGGCAGCAAATCGGGGGTGCACTGGATGCGCTGGAAACCGCCGCGGATCGACTCGGCGATCACGCGGGCCGCGGTGGTCTTAGCCAGGCCGGGAACGCTCTCGAGCAGGATGTGTCCCCCGGCGAGCAGCCCGATCAGCAGCGACTCGCGAAGGTTTGCCTGCCCCACCACCTTGGCGGTGAAGGCGTCCGACACCGCATCCACGATGCGCCGAGCTTCCTGCATGTCGCCGCGGTTGGGCTGTACTCGTGCTGCTGTCATCGATACCTTTTCGACCGGTGGCGGAACCGGAACATGGGCCGGCGCAGCTCCGACGCCGCCGGTTTGCTCGAGCGGCCACCGGAACCCAGGTTGCCGGGGAGCGTCGCCGCCATTGTAGGCGGTTGGCCGGGGATGCCGCCTACGCTGGAACGGCTATGACGGTTTCGCGGCTGAAGCCCTTCACGACCACGGTGTTCGCCGAGATGTCGGCGTTGGCCGCCAGGATCGGCGCGGTCAACCTGGGGCAGGGCTTCCCCGACGAGGACGGGCCGCCCGCGATGCTGCGGGCCGCGCAGCAAGCGATCGCCGACGGCGTGAACCAGTACCCGCCCGGGCCCGGCATCGCGCCGCTGCGCGAGGCGATCGCCGCCCACCGGCTGCGGCACTTCGGCGTCGACTACGACCCGGAAACCGAGGTGCTGGTCACCGTGGGCGCCACGGAGGCGATCGCCGCCGCGGTGATCGGTCTGGTCGAGCCCGGTGCCGAAGTGCTGCTGATCGAGCCGTACTACGACTCCTATGCCCCGGTGATCGCGATGGCCGGCGCCGAGCGCACGTCGGTGCCACTTTCCGCGGAGGCGGGCGGGTTCGTCCTCGACACCGACGCGCTGCGGCGGGCGGTGACACCGAAAACCGCCGCGCTGATCGTGAACTCGCCGCACAACCCGACCGGCATGGTGCTCGGCGACGCCGAGCTGGCCGCGATCGCCGGGATCGCGGTCGACGCCGACCTTCTCGTGATCACCGACGAGGTGTACGAGCACCTGGTGTTCGACGGCGCGCGCCACATCCCGCTGGCCACCTACCCTGGGATGGCCGACCGCACCGTCACCATCTCCAGCGCGGCCAAGATGTTCAACTGCACCGGCTGGAAGATCGGATGGGCCTGCGGGAATGCCGAACTGATCGCCGGAGTGCGCGCCGCCAAACAATTCCTCAGCTATGTCGGCGGGGCGCCGTTCCAGCCCGCGGTGGCGCTGGCGCTGGGCACCGAGGAGGAGTGGGTGGCGGCGCTGCGCGAGTCGCTGCAGGCAAAACGCGACCGGCTGGCCGACGGGCTGGCGCGGCTGGGCTTCGACGTGCACCACAGCGGCGGAACGTATTTCCTGTGCGCCGACCCGCGGCCGCTGGGCTATGACGACAGCACCGCGTTCTGCGCGGAGCTGCCGGCCAAGGCCGGGGTCGCGGCGATCCCGATGTCGGCGTTCTGCGAGCCGGGCGGCGAGCACGCCGCCACGTGGAATCACCTGGTGCGCTTCGCTTTCTGCAAGCGCGACGATGTCCTGGACGAGGCCCTTCGCCGCCTCGAAGTGCTACGTCGCTGACCCGTCCCCGAGTGCCTCACGGGCGGCGTTGTAGCCGGGGATGAACGTGATGCCGGGTCCGCCGTAGCAGCCCGCGCTGGCCAGGTACAACCCGTCGATGCCGATCGGCTGGTCGACGAATCCCCTGGGCCCGGGCCGGTTGATGCCGATCTGGTCGGGATGCAGCAGCCCGTGGCAGTAGTCGCCGCCCGGCGCCCCGAACATCGTGCTCATGTGCCGCGGCGTGAAGGTCGTGTGCTTTGTGATGAGACGCTCGAAGTTCGGTGCCACCCGGGTGATCTTGTCGATGACGCGTTGCCCCATTTCGGCCTTCATGCGGCCGTAGTCGGCCTGATCCCCTTCGATCGGGAACCACAGCGCGAACGCGGACGCCGCGTGCTTGCCGGCCGGCGCCAGGTCGGGATCGTGAACCGACGGGATCTGCAACCCGACGGCCGGGTCGCCGGGAACGATCCCCCGCCGGCAATCCTCCCACTGCTGTTGCAGTTCTTCGGGAGTGCTGAAAAGCCCGATGGTCGACTGCATCGCCGGATCGTTGAGCAGTTCGTACGGCACCGCGAATTCCGGTGTCCCGTCCAGCGCGAAGTGCATCTGCAGGTAGCTGCCGCGGTGGTCGATGCGCGAGAACCGCTCGCGAACGTCGGCTGCGAGCGCGTTGGGGTCGACGAGCCGGGTCAGGGTGAGATCGGGTGCGATCGCCGAGATCACGATCGGCGCGTGAACGGTCGAGCCGTCGGAAATGCTGACCCCCGCGACCCGTCCGTCGGCGACCAGGATTTCGTCCACCTTGGTTCGCAGCCGCAACTCGCCGCCGGTGGAGACGAAGAGCTCCAGAAGATGCGTGGTGAGCGCGCCGATGCCGCCCCGCAGCTTCTTGGTCAGCACGGCATTCTCGGTGGGGACGGCCAACCCGAACGCGAACGCCGCGGCGGTCCCCGGCGTTTCGGGCCCGCGGTATGTGGTGTTGACCGCGAGGAAGGCGAGCATCCCCCGCAGCGCGCCGTGCTTCTCCTTGTCCGGCAGGTACCTGTCGAGCACGTCGCTGACCGAACCGAACAGCATGTCGGTGATCGCCGATCGCTCGAACTCGTTGGTGGCGCACGCGTACATCTGATCGAGGGACTTGGGCGGCTGCCCGGCGTCGAATCGCCCCAGGGCCCGCGCGGGAGCCTGGCTCCAGGCCAGCAATCCGGCCATGCCGTTGACCGCTTCGGCGCCGTGTACCTCATTGAGATGCGTCAGCAGCTTCATCGGGTCGGTGTAGTAGACGACCGGGTCGTCACCGACGCCGCGCAGCGACACCGACATCACGTCGAGATCGACGGTGGGCAACGTGTCGAGGCCGAGTTCCCGGCTGACCGTCGCCGAGGTCGAAAGCTGCAGGGAGCCGGCGATCTCGAACTTGTAGCCGTCGAACAGGTCCACCGTCGAGGCCATTCCGCCGGCGTAGAGCTTTGCTTCCAGGCACAGGGTGTGCAGCCCGGCCCGCTGTAAGAGCGCCGCAGCGGTCAGGCCGTTGTGCCCCGCACCGATGACAATCGCGTCGTAACCCGCCATCGCGCGAGGCTGACACGGCGCGTCCAGTTTTGTCAATATTGACGAAACGACTGACAGGCTATCAGATCTATTCGATGCCGCCGCGCTGCAGCGAGGCCAGCGCGGCGTGGCTCAGCCGCGCAAGTTCGGCCAGCGACCTGTCCTCGCCGAGCATCCAGACCTCCATCGCCCCGAACACCGCTGCCGCGATGCAGCGGGCGGTGACGGTGACGCGCAGGCGCTCATCGGGCGTCGCGGGCTGTCGCCGGCGATCGAGGTGTTCGGCGACCGCGTGGGCGAAATCGGCCTCGACCTGACGAATGTGACGCACGATCCGCATGGGCTCGAGCTCCCGGGCCCGCAGCGCCGCGATTTTCGTCACCGCCTCAACGTCATACGGGAACGCGAAGATCGCCGACTGCACCGATTCGATGATCGACTCGTCGGGCGAACGCNCCTGAAGCGCGGAGCGAAACCAGTGCAGGCCGGCGTCGTAGTCGGCGAACAGCAGGTCGTGCTTGGACGTGAAGTGCCGATAAAACGTCCGCAGCGAGACCCCGGCGTCGGCGGCGATCTGCTCGGCCGACGTGTCCTCGACGCCCTGGGCGAGGAAGCGGACGAGCGCGGCCCGCCGCAGGGCCTCGCGGGTGCGCTCGCTGCGTGCGGTCTGCGCGGGCCGGACCATGCGGGCAAACGTACCGCACTGCCGTGATGTCAATATTGACAAAACTCGGGGCGCTCGGTCAGGCTGACGCCATGGTGTCGCTCATCGTGCACGCGGTGCTGGGCCTGACCGTCATCGGCGTGATCGTCGCCTCGAATCCGGCGATCTTCCGCCAGCCGGTGACCCCGANGGTGTCNGTTCTGGAAGCCGTCTACTACGTCGCAGGGGTCGCGTCGGTCATCATCGGCTACTACTTCAACNTCCGCTACGTCAGCGAGTACGCACACGGCGGCCACAACCCGTTCTGGGGTCACGGCAGCTGGGCCGAATTCATCCGGCTGGGCTACGCCAACCCGGCCGCCGGTTCGGCGAGCGAGGACTACACGATTTTCAGCCTGATCCTGCTGCCGGTGTGGACCATCGTCGACGGCCGCCGTCGCGGAGTGCGCCGGCCATGGCTGTACTTCCTGCTGGTCCTGTTCGCCAGCACCGCGTTCGCGTGGGCGTTCTACCTGGCCACCGCCGAGCGGCAGCGCAGGCTGACCCGCGCGTCGTCGCGTGAGACGGCGTCGCTGTAAGGGTTTTCCGGGGCATCAGCCACCCGCCACGTCGCCAAACTGAAGCTGCTGCGGGCTGCGCCGGCGTGTCGCCGCAGCCAGTTGAGCGTCGCGGTGCAGCGGAGTTGTGATGCAGATCACTTTTCTGGTCTTGACGTTCCCACATGATCAAGCGTAAAACAACACATAACAAATTTAATCGGGCAGGAAGCCACATCGCCACGGGGCACCACCCCATCCCAGAACGGAGCACAGAAATGACCTCGATCACCCGCACCAAGATGTACGCCGCCACCTTCGGCGCCGGAGTCGTCCTGACGATGGGCGCCCTGACCGTCGCGGCGGGCAACACCGAGGCCCACGCCACCTCGCCGACCAGTAACGGCGCCAGCGTCACGTCCGTGCAGGCCACCCCGCCTTCGGCACCGGCGACACCGGTGGCGGTGCCGACCGTGCTCGCGAAGAAGTTCGCGGGTAAGGACTGGAACGGAGAGTGATCGCGACTTCCCGGGCCAGCACTCCGCCGCCTTCGGCTGTGATGCCGGGGCGGCGGATTACTGCATCCGGGGATTGGCGCGGTCCGCCGACTCGGCACCAAGCACGCGCCGGCGCAGGCCTTCGGTCGCCGCGTTGAGAACGGTCTTCTTGGCCCGCTTGATCAGGAATTCCGGCAGCGGCGCCCGTGGCTCCAGGGTGATGTCGAACCGCACCCGGGTCTTGTCCCCGGCCTCCGGCGTCAGGTTGTACTCGACGTGCTGCGCGTGCTGCTGAAACGTGTCATCGGCATCCCAGACCACCCAGTCCCGGCCCCAGTGGTACTCGAGCACTTCCTGGTCGGTGATTCCCAAGACCCGCACCGTCACCCTCACGTGGTGCGGGCGGCCGTCGTCGTAGCTGTCGATCACCTCGGCCGACTTGTGCACCGGGGACCAGGACGGCACCGCCGCGACGTCGGCAAGCGCCTCCAGGATCGCCTCCAGTGGGGCGTCGATCAGCACTTCGCGTGAGGCTCTGACGGCCACATCCAAAAGCTAGTGCGCTTGCCCGTGGATCACCAGCCGATCTCGTCAACCGGCGTGGTCGCGGTCGGTGGCGGCTGGATTTCGCCGGGCGGCGTCCGGGAGAACCGCGGCGCCGGCGCGGCCTGGTCGAACCCGTTGCGGTGCACGATCGTGGAGCGCGCCGCGAGGTGCTCGCCGGCGGCGGCCTCGGTCCAGGTCAGCACCGGCGTGACGCACGCGTCGGTGCCGGCGAAGATCTCCGTCCACTCGTCGCGGGTCTTACCGGCGAACCGCTCGGTGAAGAGCTTGCGCATCTGCGGAAATCCGTCGGGGTCCATCTGGTTGGGGACGTCGTCGGCCGACAACCCCAGCCCCGCCAGCAGCTGCGCGAAGAACTGCGGCTCGATCGCGCCGACGGCCATGTACTTGCCGTCGGATGTCTCATAGGTGCGGTAGAACGGCGCACCGCCGTCGAGCAGGCTCGACTCCCGTTCGTCGGACAGCGTGCCGACGGCCTTCATCGTCCACTGCATCTGCGCGAGCAGGCTGACGCCGTCGACCATCGCAGCGTCAACCACCTGGCCCCTGCCGGACTTCTCCCGCTCGTAGAGCGCCGCGACGATGCCCAACAGCAGCAGCATCGATCCCCCGCCGAAGTCGGCGACGAGGTTCATCGGCGGCAGCGGGGGCCGGTCGCGGTACCCCATCGAGCCCAGCGCGCCCGTCTGGGACAGGTAGTTGATGTCGTGGCCCGCGGTGACCGCCAGCGGACCGTCCTGGCCCCACCCGGTGATCCGGGCGAAGATCAGCCGTGGGTTGACGGCGGCACAGTCGTCGGGGCCGACGCCGAGGCGTTCGCACGTGCCCGGCCGGAACGGGTCGATGAGCACGTCGGCCGTGGCCACCAGGTCCAGCAGGGCTTGCGGGTCGTTCTTCACGTCCAGGTCGACAACCCTCTTGCCGCGGTGCATCAGGTCGCGGTCCTCGCGCGGCATTCCCAGCCCACCGCTGGGCCGCCGCACGCGCACCACGTCGGCGCCCAGGTCGGCGAGCACCATCGCGGCGTGCGGCCCGGGCCCGATCCCGCCCAGTTCGATTACCTTCACCCCGGCCAGGGGCCCGTTATTCGTCGTCACCTGAGGAAGACTAACGACCGCTCTTCCGGCTCAGCACGCGCTTGCGCAATCCGTCGGTGGCGGTGTTCATCACACCCTTGGTGGCCCTGCGCAACACGAAGCCGGGCAGCGGCACCAGCGGGTCGATCGTGATGTCGAACTTCACCCGCGTCTTGTCGCCCTCGGGAACCAGCGTGTAGCGGGCATCCTGCGAGCGCTGCTGGTTCGCGCTTTCCAGCGTCCAGCTCACCCCGTCGTCATGCCAGGTGTACGAGACGACCTGCTCGTCGGTGATTCCGGCGGACCTGACCTCTTCAGGTGCGGCCTCGATGACGGCTTCTCTGGATTCGCCTGACGGCCATGGTCACCGACCATACGGTGCCGGGTTTCGCGACGGAACGCTTCGGCCGGTTTACGCGGGTACCGTCGTGGGTGTGGGTGTGCCACCTGAGTCGCCCTACACCGTCGGCGACTATCTGCTCGACCGGCTGGCCGAGTCGGGCGTAACCGAGGTGTTCGGCGTGCCCGGCGACTTCAACCTCGAGTTCCTCGACCATGTCGTGGCGCACAACAAGGTTCGGTGGGTCGGCAACGCGAACGAGCTCAACGCGGGCTACGCCGCCGACGGCTACGGTCGCCTCCGCGGCATGTCGGCGCTGGTCACCACGTTCGGGGTCGGCGAGCTGTCCGCGGCCAACGCGGTCGCCGGCAGCTACGCCGAGCACGTGCCGGTCGTGCACATCGTCGGCGCCCCGTCGAAGGATGCGCAAGGGGCCCGCCGGGTGGTGCACCATTCCCTCGGTGACGGCGACTTCGAGCACTTCCTGCGCATCGCCCGTGAATTCACCTGCGCCCAAGCCAATCTGGTCCCTGCCACCGCGACCCGTGAGATCGACCGCGTGCTGTCGGAGGTGCGGGAGCAGAAACTGCCGGGCTATCTGCTGCTGGCAACCGATGTGGCCCGCTTCCCCGTCGAACCGCCCGCCACACCACTGGCCAGGTACACCGGCGGCACCAGCCCCCGCGCGTTGTCGTTGTTCATCGACGCCGCAACCGAACTCATCGGTGACCACCAGCTGACGGTGCTCGCCGACCTGCTCGTGCACCGGTTGCAGGCGGTTCCCCAACTCGAGGCGCTGCTGGCCGCCGACGTGGTGCCGCACGCGACGCTGATGTGGGGCAAGAGCCTCGTCGACGAGACGTCACCGACGTACCTCGGGATCTATGCCGGCGCCGCGAGCGACGAGCGGGTGCGCAAGGCCATCGAGGAGGCTCCCGTGCTGGTGACCGCCGGGGTGCAGTTCACGGACATGGTCAGCGGTTTCTTCAGCCAGAACATCGACCCGGCACGGACCATCGACATCGGGCCCAACCAGAGCGTGGTCGCGGGACAGGTGTTCGCACCGCTGGACATCGACGCGGCGCTGGAGGCGTTGACGTCGATCCTCGAACGCCGCGGCATCCGGTCCGAGCCCGTGCCGGCGACATCGGCGGATCTGCCGTCCGCGCCGCCGGGACGCGACGAGCCGTTGACGCAGAAAGCCCTGTGGGACAGGCTTTCCGCCGCCCTCACACCGGGCAACATCGTGCTCGCCGACCAGGGCACGTCGTTTTACGGGATGGCCGGGCACCGGCTGCCAAGTGGGGTGACGTTCATCGGGCAGCCACTGTGGGCGTCGATCGGCTACACCCTGCCCGCGACGCTCGGTGCCGGGCTGGCCCACCCGGACCGGCGGCCGGTCTTGCTGATCGGCGACGGGGCCGCTCAGCTGACGATCCAGGAACTGGGATCGTTGCACCGCGAGGGCCTGACGCCGGTGGTCGTGGTGGTCAACAACGACGGCTACACCGTGGAGCGCGCCATTCACGGACGCGACGCGTACTACAACGACATCGTCGCGTGGGACTGGCTCGAGGTGCCGAAGGCGCTCGGGGTCCGTGACCATCTGGCCTTTCGCGCCGAGACATACGGCGAACTCGAGGACGCGTTCACCGCCGCGGCGGCGCACCGCGACAAGATCGTGCTCGTCGAAGCGGTGGTGTCGCGATCGGACGTGCCACCGCTGCTGGCGGAACTGGCCGAGTCGGCGGCCGCGGCCAACGCGAGCCAGATACCCACGGTCGGAAAGGGAAGACGATGAAGCCGGCGGCAATCAATCCGTCCGTCCCGCCCAGCGGCACCGGCTGCGTCGAGTGCGACGCCGTCGGCGGCTGGTGGGTCCACCTGCGGCGCTGCGCGGCGTGCGGGCACATCGGCTGTTGCGACGATTCGCCGGCGCGGCACGCGACCGCGCACTGGCGCGAGACCGGGCACCCGGTGATGCGGTCGTTCGAACCCGGCGAGGACTGGTTCTGGAACTTCGACACCGACGACTACACCAACGGGCCCGAGCTGGCCGCCCCGGTCAGCCGCCCGGAAAACCAGACCGTGCCCGGCCCGCGCGGGCGGGTGCCGCGCGACTGGGCCGAGCAGCTGCGGAACCGCGGCTGAGGTACGGGGTTACCGGCCGCGTCTAACCGCGGATTTGGCGGCCGATCCGCAGCGCCGGAAGCAGTATGCTGCGCGGGGTGAATCTGCCGCCCATGCTGGCGGCTTTCGGCACGAGTCCCGGGATCACGCTGCGCTTGCCGGCGAGCATGCCGTGGATGGCTTCCTCGGCAACGTCGTGTGCCGAGACCTGCGCAATCGGAATGTCGAACTGGTGGGCGTCGGCGATGTCGGCCCACTCGGTCGGAACGGGTCCCGGGCACAGCACGGTGCACGACACCCCCGTGCCGTGCAGTTCCTCGTGCACGGCCTCGGAAAACGTCTGCACGAACGCTTTGCTGGCCGAATAGACCGCCATGTCCGGGATCGGCTGAAAGCCGGCTATCGACGCGATGTTCAGCACCGAGCCGGCGCCCCGCTCAACCATGCCGGGCAGCGCGGCGTGGGTGAGTTCCATCAGCGCGATGACGTTGACCGTGACCTCGTCGCGTTCACGTTCGATCGGCAGCTCGTAGAAGACGCCGCTGGTGCCGAAGCCGGCGCTGTTGCACACCCCGGCCACCGGCTCGTCGGTGATGCGCCCGGTCAGCTGCGCGCGTGCCGCGCCGTCGGCGAGATCGGCGGGCATGACGTCGACGGCCACCGAGTGCTTCGAGCGCAGCTCACCGGCCAGCTCGTCGAGGCGGTCCCGGCGCCTCGCCACGAGCAGCAGGGGATAGCCGCGGCGGGCGAGGCCACGCGCCAGCTCGGTGCCGATACCCGACGAGGCTCCGGTGACGACGACGGTCGCGTCGGTGCCCGGTTGCGGAAGACTCATCGCGGTTCACCAATGGATTCCGCGGGTGGCACGGACGAACGTTTCCGAGCGCTTGTCGAAGCGGACCGGCTCACTCGAGGATTCCTTTCCCTGGGCGGCTTCGGAGTCGTCGAACATCGCGAATCCGCGGTTTCGGACAAAGTCCATCAGCATCGGGCTGACGGCGTCGGCGAAAGCAGCGAACTGCCCGAACGGCGGGCTGACCCGGCGCGGCCGCTGCACGATCGCGTCGGCGAGCACGCCGGCGGCCTGCTCAGGCGTCAGCGCCGGGAAGTGGTCGTAGACCTTGGTGGGGCTGATCATCGGTGTCCGGACCAGCACCATGAACACCGTGGTGAACCTCACACCGTCGCTTACGGTTTCGGCCTGAAACGAATCGCACAGCGTGTCGAGCGCGGCCTTGCTGGCGATGTAGGCGCCGAATCGCGGGGCGCGCATCTGGACACCGGCCGACGACACGTTGATGATCTGGCCGAAGCCGCGTTCGCGCATGCCGGGGACGAACTTCAGGATGAGCTGGACGGCGCCAAGGTAGTTGAGCTGCATCGTGCGCTGGTAGTCGTGGATCCGGTCATATGACAGCTCCAGCGACCGCCGGATCGAACGGCCCGCATTGTTGACCAAGATGTCGACGCGGCCGAGATCGGTCAACACCTGGTCGGCCAGCGTGGCGATCGCGTCCATGTCCGACAGATCGCACGGGTACACGTGCGCGGTGCCGCCCGACCCGCGGATCTCGTCGGCGACCTTCTCGAGCTTCTCCCGGGTGCGCGCGACGAGCACCACCTCGCCGCCGGCCTCGGTGACCTTCTTCGCCGTCGCCTCCCCGATGCCCGACGACCCGCCGGTGACCAGGACGGTCTTGCCGTCCACCGCGTCGCCGAGGGTGCGGCCCTGAACGGCATCGACCAGGTTCTGCAGGTAGAACGGCCGATATCGGCCCGCCGAATTGGGCGTGTTGACGAGGTTGGACACTGCCGCGATCGGCTTTTCGATCCAGCTCGTGAGGTCACCCAGATTCATCGCTGCGCTCCTGCGGACGTTCGACGTTGAACCATCTCCGGAGATGATGATTGATGGTTGGGGTTCAGCAGATCCTTCGCGATGTGGGTCACCTGAATCTCCTTTTCAGGCATCGGCGATTTCGGCCAGGCCGTCGGTGATGGCGAACTCCTCACCGCGCACGGTCTCGAACGCGTGGGACGTCGTCCCGTCGCGTGACCCGGCTTTCCAGATGCGGGTCTCGAGGTCGTCGCCCGGGAACACCATCTTCGAGAACCTCACCGCGAACCGTTTCAGCCGTCCTACGTCGGAACCACCCACCTCGGTGAGGACACCCCAGGAGGCCATCGCCATCGTGCACAGACCGTGGGCGATGATGCCCGGCAGGCCAGCGCTTTTCGCGAACTCCGCGTCGAGATGGATCGGCATCGGGTCGCCGGACGCCTTCGCATACCGGAACGTCTGGTCGTCATCGACNTGAGCCTTCGCCTTCGCCTTCGGGGACTGCCCGTGCAGCCGTTC
>JGI26341J46601_10000105_pt1 | contig 24107 bp, 21 predicted proteins | sample BogFormECP12_OM3_FD_46601 | JGI IMG/M metagenome (IMG submission 46601) | reverse complement strand
ACTAGGCTAATCATGTGGGGAATTCAACTAACTCCACTCGCTGGGTTTGCGGCGTGGCGAAGAAAGCGCCGGTTTGGGACGCTGCGCGGACGGGTCCCCGGGCGTTCGTCGATCTGCCATAGATCGAAACAAACTGGCAGAAACAACTCGGCCGCGTCGGCCTAGGCGCCGCAGGGAACGCCGCGAGGGCCTCTACCACGGGCATGGCAACGGTGCGGTAGAGGCCGGTCCTTCGACGCCGCTGGCCGCCGTCTCGCGCATCGCCGCCAGCCGCCGCTCGTCAATTTTCAGCGCGATCGCGCGCCGGGGCGGATGTCGTCGGTTCGGTGCGTGCGCAGGCGATCCGGGATCAGACAGGTGCGGTCTGCGTCGCATGGGAAGGCAGCGGCGCGGCCCGCGCGGCCCGCTTCAACGGAATCGGCTCGCTCGAAATCCGCGCTGTGACCGATGCGGCCGACAAGGAGGCACCCCAACGGTCCAACGCAAACCCGATGATCGCTATGTCAAATCTCGCAAACTTACTGCGATAGTGGTTGGAGATACGGGAAAAGCCGCGAATCATCGTGCTATTCCACTGAGCGATGTTCAGCGCCGCCCCTTGCCGCCGATGTCGCGCTACGCGGGGTCAATCGCGACCGGCTCCAAAGATATGGCACGATCCCTATTGCGATGCCGCCGACGCCGAGGACGTTGGTCGTCAAATCGAAGGTTGGTACGTTGTAAACAGCGATGAATAGACAGAAGCCCACTCCGAGCAATGGCCAAGCGAGCAGAAAAATAAATTGACCCAAGCCTGTTAGCGCCTGCTTGCGGAAATGCCAGGCACAAGCGAGTCCAGCCAGGGCGTAATAAAAGGCGATCTGAAAGCCGATGGCATTGACCGAATCGCCGATGACCGTCTTGATCCCCGATAGATATGAGGACAGCAGGAGCAGCAGCAGGCCGAGCATGGTAATCAACTGCGTGGCGAACCACGGCGTGCGGTAGGTTTGGTGCAGCCGCGCATAACGGGGATGGAGCACGTTGTCCCTGCCCATGGCGAAAACAGTGCGGGTAAATTGTAGAATCGAGGTTTCCAGTGTGCCGACCGTGCTCAGCATGACGGCAATCACTGCGGCATAATCCCAAGGATGGGGTATCAGCTTTTCTGCCAACGCGAAGACAATGTTGACACCGGCATTCTCGATTTCAGCATCGGTGAGCACCCGGAGAGCAACAGCATTGAAACCAACCAACAGCACAACGGTAATCGCTGCTGCTGCAATGCTGCCGCGCCCGGCGATGCGCGCTCCGTCGCGGGTTTCCTCGTTGAGGTTCACGGTGACGTCCCAGCCGCTGAACGCGAACAAAGCGATCGCGGCGCCGGTCGCGAACAAGCCCGGCGTGAAGCCGGCGCCGGTGAACCATGAAGGAGAATAAGCATGCACCGGCGCGGGGGCGAAACCCGCGGCAACAAGGACGACCAACAGTGCCAGCACGCCGACTTCGAAGACGGTGAAAACGATCTGCGTATAGCTGCTGAGCTTGATTCCTTTCGCGACGACCGCGCCGATAACCACCATCCAGCCCGCCGCGATCAGGGTAACGGCTGTTTGATTGTCGACCAGACTGGGTTCAAAGAGCTTTAGAGTCCCCGCAGCAGCGGGAAGGGTGCCGGAGACCATGAACAAGGCCGAGCCGACCATCACCGACCAGCCCGCAAAAAAACCAATTGCTGGTGAAAAAATTGAGGTGGCCCAGGAATAGGTAGCACCGGCATTCGCGTCCAGGCAGTTCAAATGGCGGAACGCGAAAACGATGCCGAACATGATCAAACCGCAATAAAGCAGACTGGCCGGCGCTAGCACGCCGACGGCTCCGATCAGCACCGCCGCGGTAGCCGCTACACTATAGGCCGGCCCGCTCCCGGCCACTCCCATGACCACCGATTCACCAAAGCCCAGTGCCGCGGCGCGAAGTCCCGGATTGTTTACGCTCGTCTGGATGCTCGAACTCATCCTAAGTGGTCCATTGCCTGGTATTGGGATCAGGGCCGCGCAGGTAGCGGAGGTTTACCGAGTTCCTGTCGGCGAAATCGAGCGCATTTTCGTAAAACCTTGACGGTCATTCGGCCTCCCTGCCGCGGTGTAATGCGGCCAGGAACTCGACGGTTCGAGGTCGGCCGTCGCCGCTCCAAAGATCTCCGATTCGCGGATTGACAAATTACGACATAAATGCTAATCTCATAATCTCGCTATCTACACGAAAACGGAATCCGAACCCAAGGACTGGTGCGTTGCCCCTATTCGAGCGCCGGCAGCCCCTGGAACCCACGCTTTCCGCGAAATACGGTAACCTATTGCTCTTGTCCCCGCTGATCTTTGGGTTGCGACGCCGCCACGCTCCAAGTTTCTTGCGGAGACCAGTGATCGACGGCTGATAATTTCCTGTAATTAGAAGCGGAAACAGCGGGTTCTCGGGGTTTTTTCGCTCGATTCGGACTCGATATGAGTAGCGGCATTATAAGCACAGGCTACGGGGAGGAAGGGTGATGGGCAAGCTCGACGGCAAAGTCGCAATCGTCACTGGTGCGGCGCGAGGGCTCGGCCGCGCTTACGCAAAGCGTCTGGCCGGCCTCGGTGCCAAAGTCGTGGTCGCCGACCTCGATCTGAAATCATACCGGGAGTTCGACGCCGAGACGAAGGACATGACCGCGGAGAGCACGGTCGCGGAAATCGAGGCCTCGGGCGGCGCCGCGTTGGGCATCGAATGCGACGTCTGCGATCACCGAGCGGTCGAGACCATGGTGGCGCGCGTCGTCGAACAATGGGGCCGGGTGGATGTGCTGGTCGCCAACGCCGGCGGCGGTCGCGGGCGGCCGGTCGACACCAAGGCCAGCGCGATCGATCCGGCACTCCTCGATCTCGTCGTCAGCATNAACCTGTTCGGGACCGTCTACAGCTGCAATGCCGTGGCACCATTCATGAAGCGCCAGCGCTCCGGCAAGATCGTCACGGTCAGCTCGGTGGCCGGGCTGTCTGCGTCGCCCGACGGAGGCTACGCGCATTATGGTGCGGCTAAAGCCGCGATTGCGCATTACACGCGCTATCTGGCCCAGGATCTCGGTCCATATGGCATCACCGCCAACTGTATTGCCCCGGGGGTCATCGCTACCGGGCGGATAATGCAGACGGTCCTTCCGGGCAGCAGCGACAGCAATCGAGACCGGTCAGAACTAGTCGCCCTGCGCCGCCTCGGGACCGTGGAGGATTGCGCGAAGGTGGTCGAATTTCTTGCCACCGACCTCTCCGACTATGTGACCGGAGCGGTGATCCCGATCGATGGCGGATTGCGTCGCGGGTGAGCCGCCAAATTTCGCTGCCAATTCCCTGCCAAGGCTTATGTAGTGCGCAAATTCCGCTGCCAACCAACGGCTTCGATCGAACCCAAGAGGCGGATATTGCGTGATTTTTTGGTGTCCATAAGACTGATTTCAGATGCGAAAACGCGTTTTTTCCCTGCCGTCAGGGAAATATGACGGCTGGGCGGCTAACGGTATTCGTCGCCGCAGTCGCCGATGAGCTTCATCAAGTCACGCGATTTCGCCAGAACCGTTTCGATGACCCTATTATCGCCAGTGTCGAGTTCAAAGCCGAAGACCCGCGCATTGTTGGCAATGTGCTCCGCTACCCCGAGCCGCGCACCGACGATCGCACCCGCGACCGCAGGACGATCCAGGATATAGCGGACGCCGACATTGGCCACGCTCACATGATGCTTGTCGGCGATTTGTTTCAACACCGCCAGCAGCTCCTGGAACAGCGCCCAGCCGCCCCAGGCGTCGATCATACGCTTGTACTTCTGTAACGAGGCGGTGTTGAGCTCGGTGCGCGGTGGCTCCGGTCGCCCGAGGTATTTCTCGGAGAGCAGCCCGCCGAGCAGGGTGCCGTAAGCGAGAAATGTCATTCCGTGCTCGCGGCAGAACGGCGCCATCCGCACCTCGGGCCGGCGATCGACGAGCGAGTACTGTACCTGGTTCGAGACGATCGGGACGCCGTGATCGGCGATAACCCGGAGACGCTCGGTGTCGAAGTTGGTCAGTGCCAGGTGGCGGATTTTGCCTTCGCGCTGCAAATCGGCGAGATGATCGAGCGCGTCGAGGTAGCTCTCGTCGCTGTAGTCCCACCAATGGAATTGGACGAGGTCGAGACATTCGACACCCATTCGCGAGAGCGAGACGGCGATTGCCCCCTCGACGACGCGTCTCGTCATCCGGCCCGGACGCGGAACCCACTTGGTAAAGGCCTGGATCTCCGATAGTCGCTCGGATCCGTAACGGGCGGCGAAGAGGCGGCGGAAGCCGCCGATGAAGTCCTCGGCCGGGCCGTAATGATCGGCGAGGTCCCAGGTGGTGAACCCGGCGTCGTGATAAGCGAACATCTCGTCGACCGCGCGCACCGGGTCGATCGCGCCATGCGCGCCGGAGACCTGCCACAGGCCGTTGAGGATGCGGCAGATCGTCAGATCGGCGGTGAACTGGAAGCGGCTCGATCGCGGTAACGGCATTCTACTCTCCTCGGTGCCTGTTGGGTCGAACTCTTCGGCCGATCAGCGTGCCTTTAGCGCCGCCAGCCGATCGCTCGAGCTGTGCGGCGCGGGCGGCTCACCGGCGGCCAATGCGGTAGCGATGTTCGGGTCGTCCTGCTCGGGCCTCGTCGGCCGCAGCAGCCGCGCCTTGCTCATCGGCGCGTCGGCCGAGGCAAGGTCCTTCCGGGCCGCGCCCTGCATGGCCTTGAGCGCGACGGTCAAACTGCTCGTCGGGGTGGCGGGCCCCGCTGCCCGGCGCGCCGCCTCGGCCTGGCGATCGGCCTGCTCGCGCTGCTGGGCCGCTCGCTCCATGTTGCACTGCGCCCGCTCGATCTCGGAGTGCGCCGTTTTGAGCGTGCCGCCCGCCTCGGCATAGGTCTGCTCGAGCATCCGCAGATAATCCTTGGCGTCCAATTCGTCCGTTTCTCGCGACCTGTGTGATCAATCTCGGCGGCCCGCTCGCGATGCCGGCATACACCTCGACCCAGGCTTCGTCGCCCTGCTCGATGGCGCAGACCAGCACATACTCCACCGCCGGTGCGGGCCGCGTCGCGCGTCGCGGGCGTCGTATACCATCGCTCGTATTTTCCGCTCGATGGTGCCGGTCGAGAACCTCCTGTGTCAGTCGCGGCCGTAACCGCGCGGCGGATCGATCGCCTGCAGCTCCTTGAGATCGAGCTCGGCAATAGCTTGCAGCCCCTCGGCCAGCCTTGAACCTTCGAGGCTGGCTGGCGGCGCGACCGCGACGATCCTGGTGACCGGCGCCCACCACGACCGCGCGAACGCCCAAAGCGGTCCGCCCCCCACCAATGTCAGGCATATTAGAACCAGTCCTAGCGCGCGGCCCAAGCTCGGGTACCGCTTTGCCCGCACCAGCACCGGTTAAGCCGCGTGAAATCGGAGGTCCTCGGCCTCGCCAGTGCCGACGAGCATCATGAACGTCGCATCGCAGGCGCCATCATTGCGAAAGTAGTGGGCCCTGGCGGTCGGGTTGAAAATCGCGTCCCTCGGGCCGAGCCCCTCTTCGACGCTGTGCCCGGCTTCCTCCCAGCCCGCCGTGATACAGCCTTCCACCACGAAATACACATCCTCGACGGGGCGCGCATAGCCGCGCACGCCCGCCCCCCTCGGCAGATGGATCATGTCCATGCGGTACTGACCGGGCGGAGCGCCGCCCTCGCCGATGTAAACCGAACGGGCGCAGCCCGCTTCCCATAACGGCCGCCGCTCGGCATAGCGCACAACATGGCGAGCAAACTCCCGCTGCCGGGGATCATCGCTGTGCGGATCGAAGGCGTGGGTCTTTCCCCGGCCCGCGCCGAAATGGCGGGCCACCGAGGGATCATTGTCGCGCGGGTGGCAAACATAAACCGGCGGTTTCGGCATGCCGCTGCCGACACTGATCGACATCAGCACCGGCTCGACCCCATCGTTGCGAAAGCCGTGCGGCCGCCCAACCTGGTTCAGCACCATGTCCTTGGGGCCGAGACGCGCCTCGATCACTTCGTCGCCCCAAGCCCAGCCTACGGTCAAGACGCCCGAAAGCACCAGGAAGTGTTCGAACACCTCGTGGGAATGACAAGCGGCGTATTTGCCGACCGGCTGATGCACCAAGCTCAAGGTGAATTGCCCCGGCAAGAGGGTGCTCGGGTCGTCGGCTTTGGGTGAGCCCCCGGCGCCGATATAGCGCATCTGCGCGCGCGCCAACTCGGGGAATCCACGGCTGCCGGGAAACGCGTCCCAGTCGAAGCTCTTNTCGGTGTGGCGCCCNATAAAGGCCCGCATCTGGCTCGTCAGNTCGAGCGGTTCGGCTTGGGCGAAAAGGGCCATGACAGGCTCCNGCTAAGACGGTTTTGCCTATCTTGGCCCGGCGGCTCGCCGGCTCAAGCAAAATCGGACTCGAGCCTCGGCCCCGGATTGAGGCGGCGGGACGGCCCCACCCCTCCGGCACGCTGGCTCAGGCCGATTTGATCTCGGTCTTCTTCTGCGGTTTCTTACACACCCTCTCGTCCTCGCGATGTCGATCGCGGGCACGGAGAAGCTGAACGAGCTCGCGCGGTGTCATGCCGGTTCGATGTCGAACACCCGGCGCAACGAAGGGAAACCAAACCGGTCGAACGCCCGGTCGAACAGCCGATCTATCTCACCGCGGAAGGATTGCCATATGTCGGGGGTGGTCGTCTGTGCCGGCGGCGCCTTCTTTACTTCAACAGCTGCGTCTGCCATCGCTGTGTCCGTTTTTCGTCAGGAAGGGAGCGGGGTTTTCGCGCGGTCGGACAAAATGCGCGTGGTTGCCCGACGAAACATTGATCTGGGGTAATCGCTCCGGCGACGAGGCAGAAAAATGATGCGTATTGTTATGCTCGTCGGCATTTTAGCCGCGTCCGCCTACACCGCGAATGCCCAGGAGGTCGCCGGAAATCCCGAGGTCGGGCGTGTGTATGCACGCGAGGTGTGCTCGCCGTGCCATGCGGTCACTGCCGAGCAACGTTCGCAGAGAATTATCGCCATCGCGCCAGATTTCCAGACCATCGCCAACACGCCCGGAATGACGGCGACTGCCCTTCGCGCCTTTCTACAGACGCCGCACCCGAAGATGCCGAACCTGATCCTGTCGCCGGAGCAATCGGCCGATGTGATCAGCTTCTTGCTCAGCCTGCGCGACGGCCGACACCCGGAAGCAAAACCTTGAACCTCATCTTATGCCGGTCATCGACGCGATCCGGCCGTGGACTCGCGGGTGGCCCCAGCCCGCTTCAGCCGACCGATACCTGAGCGACGCCGCTTTCGGGCACGGGGGCGGTCGAGAGCCACCAGCCCTCGCCGGCGAGCCAGCAGGAGGCGTCGGGCTCTTCAGGTGCCCGGCGCAGCGACTGGACCGCTGTCAAAGGAGCCTTTGCCAGGGCCTCCTTGAGCCGTGACTCTGCTTCGAGATCGCGACCGCCGATGCACGGGATGATCCCGACATGATGGACGAACCGGGCCGGGTAACGCCGCTCCTCGCCGGCATGTCGCGTGATCAGCAGAAAGCCGCCCCAACTTTCTGCATTGGTCAACGGGACCAAGAGACGACCGTTCTCGGCCGCTAGCGAATCGAGCCAGGCCGGCGAAAGATGCGTCACCCCGGCATTGACGATGACGGCATCGGCCGGCTGCTCGGGACGGAAATCGAAGCCATCCGCCGCGATCACCCTCGCCTGCGGCCAGGCTGACGCGAGATTTTCTTGCGCCCGGGCAGCAAGGGAAGGGTCGATCTCGATCGCGGTGACCTGTCCGGTGGAACCGGCGATCTCGGCCAGGATGGCGCTGTAATAGCCGGTCCCGGCGCCGACATGCACGACATGCGAGCCCTGTGTCACGCCGAGCTGGTCGTAGAGGTGGGCCCAGAGGCTGGGCTGCCCGTTATTGAGTCGGCGTTTCTCGTCGATCGCCACCAGCACGTCGTGATAGAGGTGACGCGGGTCGGCGTTATCGGTCGTCCAGTACGTCGCCGGGCTCATTGGGCTCAGAATGCGCCACGGGCCGGGGCCGAGGAAATGTTCGCGCGGTACCGTCGCGAACGCTTTTACCACGGCAGCGTTGCGGATCGGGGCAGTGAAGCGGAGCTCCTCGGCGTAGCTTTGGCGCGCGGCGGCAGGCGGATCGGGGCGCGGCTCGCTCCACGGCGACGGTCCGGCGATATCCTGTGCATCGGGAGCGAGAACCCGGCACAGATCGAGCTCGTCATGGACAGGAACACCGTGCTTGCCGACCAATGGGATCGACGGCTTCAGCTCGCGGGCTTTGTCGACCGCCCCGGGCCGCACCCGACTTACTCGAAAGCCGCGGCGAAGATAGAATTGCAGTGCCGACAGATTGGCGTTGGTCATCGTCAGCCAGAGCCGAGCGCAGCCTTCGGCGCCAAGCTTCCTCGACAGAGCTTCGATCAACGCGGTACCCGTCCCGCTGCCTGGCGGCACGGCGTCGAGGGTCACCAGCTCGGCGTCACCGCCGAGCCGCCGGTATGTGGCGAGCCCGCGCCGCGGCTCGGCGACCAGCGCCGGTAATTGCGCGGCATCGATGACCTCGCCGTGCGCGACCACCGTGGTGGCCCCCCACCGCTCGCGCAGAAAATCGCCGATCCATGTCGCGTCGGTCGCACCGGCTGGCCTGACCGGCACGGCGGAAGGCGCGCGTTCGTCGATGGGGCTCATCTCTCTCAAGTGACCCTTTGAAGCGGCTCGCACGCAAGGTCAGGGACGAGCATGTTACCATCAACGACCGCCCTAAATCCCGGTTGCGCGGGAAAAACCGGGTAAAAAATCCAATCCGGCAACGATACCGCTCGACCGAGCCTCAACAAACCTCGTCATCTCAGCGGGTTACGACCGCCTTCCCGGTTCTGTCGAAGCGGGAATTCGGCTCCTCCCAAACCGGGAAACAAACCGCTTAACCGGGAAATAACCGGGAATCGTTCGGCTTTCCTACATTATGACATTGACAAATTATTGCTTATATGGTAAGCAACGGATCATGGCACAAGGGACATTTTCGAGATGGATTACGAGGTCGGTTACAGCAAGCCGCCGCGCCACACCCGCTTCAGGCAAGGCGAGCCGTCGGCTGACCCGCGCGGGCGGCCGCGGAAAAATCTGGCGGCATTGCTGGTCGAGGGGCTGAACAAGAAGGTGGTGGTCACCGGCAGCGGCGTGTCGGTCAGGTCAAAGAACAGCTTGCTGAGATCGTAGAGAGCCCCGCTTAGGCTCCATCTGCTCGCCGCGCTTTGCGACGCCCCTCGCCGTTCAGGCTGGATCGGCCGCGGTTCAGTAACACCTCATGTACAGTTCCGGCAGCCACAAGTCACTGCCATTCCTAATGAATCTTGGTTACCGCAAAAGTTCTTTCTTAACATATTGGGTTAATCTGGGTCGGAACTTCTTGCATCTAAAGCATTTTATCAAATATTCTGGCGGAATCGTGACGACGCCCGCTAACGTTCTGGAGCGATGCCATGACGCCTACCGATTTCTCTCGCGGGCTAAGATCCCCAACAATCGAGCTCCTATGCGGCCTCAAGCTCACATTGGTAGTGGTAGCGACAGCATGGCTCGCCACGCCGACCATTTCCCATGCAGGAATAATATATTCGGAGATAAATTATAATTTTGAACGTCACTAGAGTTTTAAACAGCGCGCTGGAAAAGACCAGTGGGTATTTCATCGAGATCCCCTGAAACTAACTAATTTTGATCAAGTAATCCGATGTCCCTGATCGTAAGACAGCGCGAGCTTTTGCTATTTCTGTGCGGCGTGTTTTTGATTTGTGCGTGCGGCCTGATGCTGCAGATCGCGGAAACCCGTGTCATTTCGGTGATTTTATATTATCACCTCGCGTTTTTTGCGATCAGCATGGCGATGCTCGGCATGACCGCCGGGTCTCTGCTGGTGTATTTCAAGACCGACTGGTTTCCACGCGAGCGGTTATTCGAGAATCTCGTATGGATAGGTGCCGCATTCTCAATCTCGGTCGTCCTGTCGACGCTCTCCTTGATCACCACGATCGCGCCGTCCGGGATCGCCAATACATTGCTGATGACGGCAGTGGTCTGGCTCAAGCTGATCCTGATTCTCCTACCGCCCTACGTCCTCGCGGGTATGGCCATCTCGTTGGCGCTGACGCGCAGCCCATATCCGGTGGGTGTCGTTTACGGTGTCGATTTGCTGGGTGCCGCCTCCGGCTGCCTGATTATTCTGCTGCTGCTCTCGTGGGCCGATGCGATCTCGGTGCTGTTCGCGATTGCCGCCTTCGCCGCCATCGGAGCGGCATGCTTCGGCGTCGCAAGGCGGATGTCCGCCGAGAGCGGTCCGCCGCTGGCCGGTTTCCGCTGGCTCGGGCGTCGCGGTAGGCCGGTCATTCTCGCGGCCGTGTTCGGCCTGATCGCGGTGGGAAACGCCGCGATCCAGCCGACCACGCCACCGGATACGCCTCTTGGTGGATATCTTGGCGGCCTCGTGCTGCTAATCTCCAAGGACAGTCTGGACCTCATCCCGCCGCAGCTGATGCGGTGGAACACGTTCTCGCGCGTCAAGGTATTGCAAGATGGAGTGGGCAGACCTGATCTCTGGGGCCCTTCGCCGACAATGCCGGCGATCGTCGCATCTCAGCGCGGCATGAATATCGACGGGTCCGCCGCAACGGTGATGTATCGGTTCGATGGCGACCCGTCCAAGCTCGACTTTCTGCGCTACGATCTCACCAACCTCGCCTATACCATCCGTCACCAGGGTCGCAGCGCGGTGATCGGAGTCGGCGGCGGCCGCGATTTGCTGTCCGCCTATTTATTCGGATTCCGCGACGTGACCGGTGTGGAGCTGAACCCGATCTTCATCGACCTGCTGACCCGTCAATTTCGCGACTACAACCACCTTGCGGATACGCCGGGTGTTCGATTTTTCGTTGACGAGGCGCGCAGCTGGTTCGCACGGACGACCGAACGGTTCGACCTGATCGAAATGAGCTTGATCGACACCTGGGCCGCTACGGGCGCCGGGGCCTACTCGCTATCGGAGAACGGGCTGTATACGGTCCAGGGCTGGCACCACTTTCTCTCGGCACTGACGTCTAATGGCGTTTTCACCGTGTCGCGATGGTTCAATCCAGATGACATTACGGAGACAGGGCGCCTGGTCAGCCTGGCCGCGGCGGCGCTTCGCGGGGAGGGCATCGAGCAGCCCCGAGATCATTTGTTTCTCGCGAGGTCGCAGAAACTCGCCACTCTGATCATCGCGAAATCGCCATTCACTGCCGGCGAGTTGGCCCAGCTGCGAGCGCAGGCGGCCGGCCTCGGGTTCGATGTCGTGCTGAGTCCGGATCAGCAGGACGAATCGTCGGTCCTGGCCCAGGTTATCGAGGCGCGAACCCCCGAGACGCTGGGGGCGTTGTCGGCCCGTCTGCATCGCGATCTCTCGGTCACGACCGACGATCGACCATTTTTCTTCAACCAGCTCAACGCGCTCGATCCGGCCTCCATTCGGATGGCGGCGATCTCGGGTGTGAGCATCCTGAAGGGAAACCTGCTGGCTACGGTGACCCTGCTGATCATCGTCGGGTTCTCGGGCCTGTTGGTGCTGTTCACGATGATCTTTCCGGCATTGCCTGCCGCGCGACGGTCGCCGGTTGCTCTGGCACGTCTCGGCACGCTCTATTTTCTGCTGATCGGTCTTGGCTTCATGTTCGTCGAGATCGGCTTGATCCAGCGACTTTCGACGTTCCTCGGCCATCCTGTTTACGCCCTCGCGATCGGGTTGTTCGGAATCATTCTCTCGACCGGCATCGGCAGTCTCGTTTCGGAGCAGCTACCGCTCGGCTCCGGCCCGCGTATCGTCGCTTGGGCCAGCCTCCTCGCCCTCTATCTCTTCCTGCTGCCGTTCTGGTTCCCCAACGCCATCGCAGCATTCGAGGGTGGCTCGTTAGCGGTGCGCGCACTCGTCTCCCTGGCCGCAATCGTGCCGTCCGGCGTGTTGATGGGCTTCGGCTTCCCCACCGGCATGCGTCTTGTCAATGCGATCGATACGCGGCCCACTCCGTGGTTCTGGGCGGTTAATGGCGCCGCCGGCGTGCTCGCCGCCGGCACGGCTGTTGCGACCAGCGTCGGATTCTCGATCAACGTCAGCTTTTGGGTCGGCGCCAGCTGCTATCTGCTAATTGCGCCGATCGGCGTGGCGCTGGCCGCGATGTCGCGCGGGCTGGCTTGGAGGTCCGTCGCTGCCGAGACGGCCGGATAAAAGGATTGGGAATGCGGGCAGTAGAGCGTGGCGCGGCTGATCCCGGCCAAGGGTTCGCTTCAGCGACCAAATTCTAAGCCAGATCAAAAGCTTACGCTACCTCCCTACTCCAAATCCGCCCCTTCATGTGTAAGACGGGGTAGAATCTCACCCGAGGATTGTCAGGATCTCGCTTTGAGCCCAAGTCGAGATTTGGTGTTGGGTCGCCACATAATCGACCATCAGACTGTAATTCATCGGCGTGATCTTTGTCGCTGCACTGGCTATCGCCGTCGCATTGCGAATTGCCGTAGCAAGCCGCCGCAGCAGACTCGCTTCAAGCAGGGCGAGGCTTCGGCCAACCCGCGCGGGCGGCCGGGGAAAAATCTGGCGGCGTCGCTGGTCGAGGGGCTGAACAAGAAGGTGGTGGTCACCGAGAACGGCCGCCGCCGCAAGATCGCCGTGCGCGAGGCGATCACCTCGCAGCTGATCAACAAATCCGCAACGGCCGATCTGCGCGCCATCAAGATGCTGCTCGACCTGATCAAGGACGCCGAGAAGCAGGCCGGCGCGGTACCCTCGCCCGAGCCGTCCCCGCGGTTCACCGCGGCGGACGAGGAGGTGGTCGAACAGCTGATCGAGCGGCTGCGCCACCAGATCCTGTCCGAGATGGCGGCCGCCGCAACAAACCCGAAGCAAACCTGAGCCACGCCAAACCTCGCCTCACCTCCAATAACAACAGTTTCACCACGGGGACGCGGGCGCGGGAGTACGTCAGACCTAAACGGTGATCGGTGCTGGTGGTTGGCTGTGATCCCGGTTCTTTGCTCGAGCTGTTGCCGGATGCGCACTCCGTTGGGGTGCACCTGTCTCGCGCCTTTATTGAACACGGCAGACGGGGCTCGGAGTTCTTGGCTAGCCAGCGAGATGATAGAGTTTGAAGCGCGCGTTTTGATATACGAGGACGGCGTCGGGGGGAGCGGGCCGATCAGCTGAGATGACCGCGAAATAGCCGTTGTACTCTTGAGACAAGCGCAATCGACTTGGCCGCAATTTGCCGGACAGAACGTCTGAATTCTCNCGCAACGCCGCTGCCCGCCTGGCCGCATCATCGTGGAACGGAGCGTAATTNGCCCAGCTCACCACGAAGAACTGCCGTTCGGATATGGAGGCGTAATCATTCCAGCCGCCCAGGCGGCTCTCGGTATCATCAGTCTGATCGGTGAAGATCAACGAACCGGACGGCGTGCGATCGCGGACAGCGAGCCATATGTCGCGCATTTCTGGGGTAAAAACTTCAATACCGTTGCCACCGAGTGGAATGGTGCGAGTCGGAAGGATTCCGAGGGCAATGATCGGCAGTATGATCGCGAGCATGATAGCCAGCCCCGCCGCAGCATCTCGCTGCCACGGGCGGGGCGTTGCTGCCGAGTACGGGCCAGCTCGGACGAGCAAGGCCGCAGCCACAACAAATGGAACCGTGAAGCCCCAGGCAGCCGCGATGGTGTGGGATCCCGGCTCCGAAAACCATGGAAACGGAAGCAGCGTGAGCAATGCGGCGGAGAGCGCCAGCCGTGATCGCGCCAGTCGCCCAGGCTCCTCGATAACAGCCAGCGCAGTCACGAGCATCACGGTCATCAGCGTTGCGTGAAAGAGGAATGGCATGACCAGATAAAAAGCGACCCCACTCCACGCAGCGAACGTAAGCCCGGGCAGCCCCATTCGACTCGCGGCTATCGCGAGCAGGATCGCTCCGCATGCGCGCGCTATCATGAATCGATCCTGATGTAGGGTTAGGCTGATGTGGGGAAGATATAACGGCAGGTATCTCGTCAGCATCATGGCGACATAAATTGCAACTGCCGCGGAAGCAATCGACCCAAAAACAAGTATTCGCCAGTTCATTCGCGAGACCACCGCCCGCACGAGATCGGGGAGCACGAGCGGCACCAAGACGTTGAACATGACTACTTTGGAAACGGCGGAGCCGATAACCGCCGTACCTAACGCTTTACCCAGCTTGCCGAGGTCATGGCCGGCGGTCCGCCAAAGATAGAAAGTCGAGAGGACGATCGGCAGTGCAAACGTGACTTGAGGAGACTCAACAATCCAGCTCGGGTATCGCGGCGCGAGGGTCACAAGCGCGGCGACAAACCAAAGCGGCGCCCCGGAAAGACCGGATTTGCCAATGCGCCAGGCGCTGTCCAGCATCGCCAGCATCAATCCGAGGGAGAGCACTGTCATGGCGACAAGACTAGTGCTCATGAACAGGAATGGATCGAACCAGTTCTGCGGAAGTAGAGCCGCCATGATTAATGGGGGCAGCATATTGCCATATCCCAGGGTCGCCCCTTCGACCCCGAGATCGCGCAACGGCGCAAACTGCTTTGAAGCCGTGATCGCCCAATTTAAATAGACAGTCTGGTCGCCATGCGGAGCTCCGCCAAGAGTGGTTGTGGGCCCGTGAAACGTGAACGCCATCATGCTTGCCAGCAGCAGGCATGCTGGGAGGGCGATCATCAGCACTATCACCGCCCTTCTGACGATTGCTTGCGACGGCCGATAACGCCGTAGTGGAAGCAGCGATCCGACGATCATCAGGATCGACAGCCACGCGCCGAAGGGCACATAAACGGTCACCGCAGCGACCGCCCCGACGAAAAGTGTGCCGGGCAGGAATGCACGCAGCACGAGATCGTCGAGCGGCGGCTGCCGTCGGCCAACCAAAAGGATGAGCCCGCCGCCTGCGGCGAAGATAACGGCTGTCAGGACGAGACCCAGCAGCAAGTGCATACCAATGTCGAGAACGAAGGCGGCGTCGCTAGACGCGGTCGAAATGTTCTTGATAAGCAGAGCGCCGCCGATAACGCCTGCACCCCATCCGAAATATCTGGTGAAGGACCCGATTCCTTCGAAGGGCTTAAGCAAATTTGCAATCACGTTTCATCGCACCATCAGTAAGGGCAAGCGACACCTTACACGCTGAGCGTCCTTTGCTAAAGATTACGATCTCGATGTCTGTGGGAGACGGATGGGTCTTGACGATTAGCGCTGCACTGCCACGCCGGTTCCAGCGTTCACGGATCGAGTGTTATGACCCATTCAGAATATTCAGCGGAGCGTTAGCGCTCGATGGTACGCAGACGATGCGGCTGCAAGTGGCGTGCCCGCCAGATGCGTTGCACTGAACTCAGCGAGATGCCGATCGCCTCGGCCATCGCCCGGCCAGTCCAGTTGGTCGCCTCGTGCGGCGGTCGGGCGCAGGTCAGCCTCACCACTCGCGCCGCGGTTTCCGCCGCGATCGGCGCCTTGCCGGGCTTGCGGGTTTTGCCGCGCCGTTGCCGGTGCGATCGGGGCCTGCGATTTGCTCACCGCGCCAAATATTGCACACTGGTGTCCGAGCGAGGTCTGGCACTTTCATTGCTCTCATCAGGAAGTAAAAATGCTTCGACATCCACGGCAGGAACAAACGTCCGCAGATTTCGATTACTAAGAAATTGAAACAAACTAAACCCGGCAAATGCCAAGATTTGCAAGAGCATTATGGTCAACGAACCGGCAATATAAGATGCCCAGCCCGGAGTTGCCAGGTTGGTGAACAACTTTATACATACTACCAAAGATATTCCGAAGAACGCCGCGATGGCGAACAAGATCGTTGCCACAATGATCCGCAACAGGACGATGTCGGTATAAACGGAGATCGCACTGACGCCATGCACCGCTAGATTGACGAAGTTCATGCCGGATCGCCCGGCAAGGCGGACACCTCGTTTGGTTTCAAGCTCTATATATGGGATGCGAGATCGAATAATGGCCGCCGGCAGATTGTTCCAGATGGCGGGGTTGTGAACCAACGCGCGCAGCGCGNAATGAGGAAGGAGNGAGAAGCTGCCAAACGTAATCNNCTGCCCAGTCAAGGCTTTGAAAATGAGTTTGTAGACCCCGTAAAACGCCTTGAACAGCCGTCCCTCCGAGCGTTGGGCCCGCTTGGCGACGACAATTCGCTGAGGATGGCAATCCCACATTGCGATGAGTTGCCCTATGTCCTCGGGCCGATCCTCGCCGTCGGCATCCATCACGATGACGGCATCGAGATCGTCAATCTTGTTGGCCGTCACCAGCCCGGCGGCGATCGCGCGCATCGGGCCTAGATTGCACGCCAGCTTGACCACGTTCACGCTCGCGAGGCCTCCTTTGCGGGCGCGCAGCGACGCGACGTCTGCCAGGTCGACGAATGAACAATCGTCGACGGCGATGACGTTAATCTCAAAAATCTCAGTCTCGTTGAGCTGACCAAGCCGTTCGATCAACTGGCCAAAGGCATCCCAGTCGTTAAAGACCGGGGAGACAATCGCAAGCTTTCGTCTGTGGTCGATACGCAGTGTCATCTGGTCGAAATATCCCTTGCTCGCCATGGAAGAGTGGAGGCTGGCGCCCGGATCAAAACATATCAGAGTTCAACGTAGGCCTCAGCTCGCGATACGTGAGTAAAGCCGTCTTGGCATATGCAGCAATATAGCATCGCGAAGCTTCCATAGCCACGGCAAACGCGTGTCCGATTGCGTCGAGTCTTCACAAAACCAAAGGTGGCTCGGGTGCTCATCGATCGCTTCGCAGATTTTGATCGAGATAGAGGCGTTGGCTTCCTCAATCGCGCAATTCAGATCTCGCGTTGTTCGCGCGAGATGAGGTTTGGCGGCGCATATCCAGATCGTATCGATGCCGCGGGCTTGGGCCCATCGTATCGCACCCCGTGCAATTCGCAGAGACGGCACCCGTTTGGGATACTCCTCTTTGATGAGTTCGACATCGATCCCAGGGTCTAGGGGGAGCACATCGAGTTGCGTGTAAACCGGGACTCGCCGTGACTTCGCCTTCTCGGCTGCTATTTTCGCGATCAATCGATTGGAACGAAGCGTATTCGGTACCCCGAAGGAAAATGCGACAACGGCTTCGTTCATTTCTCCGCTGCCTCCCCGGGCTCGCTTGCCCACGCTACATCGCATGGTTAGCCGTTCAACGCAAGAAGACAGGTCGACACCTTCGCGAAGCCGACCCGGGAAGGTATTGCTTGCGCCTGATGGGAACCTGGCGGTTGCAGTCTCAGCCATAGCTCGGCGGCGACTTTTCGTTGCGCTCGGTGCCGATATCCCTTCGTAGCGGCCAACGAAACACTCGCCTAGCGCCCTAGTAGCGGAACCCGACAGAGGCCTGCCCGCCCGGCATGTGGATTGCTTAAAACCTTGCAAATCAAATCGTGTTGATCCAATCTGGGCCATCCTCTATATAGGCCCAGTGGAACTTGGAGGCATTGGCGCTCATGAAGTGTCTATTGTGCGAGTCTGATCATCCGATCGAATTTCTAAATTTGGGAATGCAGCCGTTGGCGAACAAATACCCAACTGAAGCGCAATTTGCGACAGAGGATTTTTTTCCGCTGGCGATGTTATTTTGTCGAACCTGCAAAAATGTACAACTGGGAACAATCATTTCACGGGCGCGGATGTTTGAGGATTATTATTACCTTTCATCGGTCAACGCCGCGCTGGTCAGGCATTTTGAAGGCCTTGCCGCAAGGCTCAAAGGTTCGCGGCTTGTTGTCGATGTCGGCTCGAATGACGGAATTCTCTTAAAGCCGCTGAAGGCGTTGGGAATTAGAGCGGTCGGCGTTGAGCCGTCGATCAACGTGTCGAAGATCGCTAACGACCAGGGACTGACAACCATCTGCTCGTTTTTTAATGCATCATGCGTTGCCGAGATTGAGCGAGAGTATGGCAAGCCGGATGTCATCGTGGCGAGCAGCGTATTCACACATCTTGAAGATCCTCATCAGTTCATCGAAGCTGTTAAGAGTTTACTCAGCAACGATGGTAAATTCATCATTGAAGTTGAATATATTGGTAATATAATACGAGATATTCAATTTGAGCGGTTCTATCTCGATAGAATTTTCTACTACTCGCTGACATCACTGACGCATCTCTTCGAGGCACACGACATGATTGTCGCGGACGTTGAACATATTGAACCGCATGGAGGTTCGCTGCAGGTGACGATTCGGAGAAAGACAAGGAGCGTCGCCCCGTCGGAAAAGGTCGCGCGACTTCTCGAGGAAGAGGAGGCCAACCTCACGGTTAGCGGGCTCGAAAAGTTCAGAAAAGAGGTCGATGTTCAGCTCGCCGCGTTACGGGAGAAGCTCGAAAATTATCAACGCTACGGCCTCAGAGTGGGTGGCTATGGTGCACCAGCACGAGTCTCGACAATTTGCAACTATGGGAACATTGGCCCGTCACTGATCGAATTTACGGTCGATGACAGCCCGCTCAAACAGCATAAATTCACACCAGGGACCCATATACCGATTGTCGACAAAGTGCATCTCGACAGCCTCCGTCCAGACGTTCTCATTGTCTTTGCCTACGAATATTTCGAAGCGATTCGGGAAAAGACTGGTGGATCTTACAGGTATCTGATCCCAATTCCACCGAGGGAAGTACAATGACGAGTGGGGGAGGGGATATAAGGATCGAGGATGTTGAAAACATAGTCGCAAGTCTTGGTTCCGAGGTTCACCGCTTCTCCGGCAAGACAATCCTGCTGTCGGGCGGCGGTGGCTTTCTCGGACGTCACTTGATTTCGGTATTTCGTTTCCTCAATAGAGGTTGTCTGTCGCNGCCGTGCAAGGTGATATCGGTCGACAACTATATTACCGGCGAGCTGGCATCACTGCGTGACGACGCTCANCGCGATCCGCAGATCNTCGACGTTTGGGCCGATGTCACGTACCCGTTGCCGGTGCGCGAGGATCTCAACTTCATCATCCACGCGGCNGGGGTGGCATCGCCGGTTTATTACATGAAATATCCCTTGGAGACCATCGAAAGCGCGGTACAAGGAACAAAAAATCTAATGGAAGTTGCCCGCAAAAACCGAGAATTCGAAGGATTCCTCTTTTTTAGCTCGAGCGAAATCTATGGCGATCCCGACCCGCAGGCAATTCCTACGCCTGAAACCTACCACGGCTATGTCTCGAGCGTCGGTCCGCGAGCTTGTTATGACGAGTCTAAGCGGCTGGGCGAGACAATTTCGACCGTTTACTACCAGCAGTACAACGTACCGGTAAAAATCGTTCGTCCGTTTAACGTGTTCGGCCCAGGGATGAAGCACAACGACCGGCGCGTCATCCCGATGTTCGCCTATGAGGCGCTGAATGGACGCCCCCTTCCCGTTCATGGCGATGGGAGGCAAACGCGAACGTTCTGCTATGTCACCGACGCAATCGTCGGGTTCCTCAAGGTACTATTGGATGGAAGACACGGCGAAGCCTACAATATCGGGAATGCCGACAATGAGATTTCCATGGGAAATTTGGCGGAAATGTACTCGTCGATAGTGCCGGGCTCGGTGATCAAGCATATCCCTTATCCCGACACCTACCCCGGCGGTGAGCCGCAACGCCGGTGTCCGGATCTCTCGAAGGCAGCGAGGGATTTGCGGTACGCATCTCAGGTCGATTTGCAAGTCGGGCTTGCTCGGTTCGTCGCATGGGCGCGCGACCAGGAGAGCTATATTGGGCAATAGGTAAAGTGGCCGGTCGTAAGACCATGTGCCACCGGTCGAGATGGCCTTGAGGCGCGCGAATAGCGGAATAAATCTTCGACTTGGTCTCGTTGGGCACGGACGATGGGGCCGAAATATTGAGCGCACCTTGCTGTCCTTTCCCGGCGTCTCAGTAACGGTCATCGGAAAGGGACAGGAGGCGCCGGCAAGATTGGATGGCGTCCTAATCGCTACCCAGAGCGAAAAACACGCCGAAGTCGCACTGCCATACATACGAGCAGGCATCGCGACCTTCATCGAGAAACCGATGACCACGAATGTCGTCGATGCGGAGCGCATAATTGAGGCAGCCAAAGGCTGCGGCACCATAGTCTTCGTGGGGCATCTATATCTCTATCATCCGGCGTTTCTTCGTGCTTTGGACTTGCTGCCAAAGCTGGGCACGATTCGACACGTGCTTTGCACGGGAATGAATAATAACTCCCGCAGCGATTGCTCCGTACTTTGGGATTGGCTTCCCCACGATCTATCAATGGCTTTTGCGATATTCGGTGGNGCTCCAAGCAAGGTCGCAGCATGGAGCCTCGACGGAGGTACGACGCCAAAGGCAGCGCTGACGAAATTCTATTTCGGGGATACGCCAGTTGTCTCCACCGTCAGTTGGCTTTCACCGGTTCGACGTCGCCAGATGACTATTGTGGGCGAAAAGGCGACCTTGATCTTTGACAACAATGCCGAGCGAATACTGTCTTTTTATGACAAATTGGAAAACGAACCGTGTTTTCCGGGGTACAGCAACGAGTTTCCCCTAACCCGAGAACTTAGAGTGTTTCTGGAGGGCGTTCGATCCGGCACCGTCGATACCTCCAACGTTGAGCTCGGAGTTGATATCGTTCGCGCTATTGCAGCAGCCGAACGATCGATAGAGCTCGGCGAAGAGCCGGTACTGGTCTTGCCGGCGACCCGCTCTGGCCTTTCAACCTCTCCGGTCCGGTGATCAGCGAAAAGCAAGCCGTTAAGCACAGGGACAGCTTGGCACTGGGCCTGCGGCGTTGTGTGGCTTGGAACTTTGCCGCCTGATCGTCGGTCAAGTGCTCGTTAAGAGATTGCCTATACGGTAACGCCGGGCAAGCGGCTGGCGTTTCTCGCGGTTTTTGGTTAATTTCGGGTACGCTAGACATTCGATAGGGTCCCTGTGGACATCTCGGTAGTCATTCCGGTCTATAACGAGGAGGGAGCGCTGCCGGCGGTCTATCGCGCGCTGGCCGAGACGCTCGATCGGTTGCCGCTATCGGCTGAAATCGTCTTTGCCGATGACGGGTCGACCGACGGGTCAGCCGACCGGCTCGACGCGATCGCCGAGACCGATCCACGGGTTCGCGTGCTCCATTTGTCACGCAATTACGGGCAGACCGCCGCCTTGATGGCGGCGATTCAGAACAGCAGCGGCGACGTCGTCATCCCGATGGACGGCGACGACCAGAATGATCCCGCCGATATTCCGCGGCTCCTCGCCAAGCTCGCCGAGGGCTTCGATGTCGTCTCGGGCTGGCGCGTGGCGCGCGAGGACAATGCGCTGACCCGCCGATGGCCCTCGATCGTCGCCAATTGGCTGATCTCTGCTCTGCTCCATGTGCCGCTGCACGATTATGGCTGCACGCTCAAGGCCTACCGGCGGGAGGTCCTCGAAGACGTGCGTCTCTACGGCGAGATGCACCGTTTCATCCCGGTCTACGCCGCCTGGGAAGGGGCACGCGTCACCGAGATCGCAGTCAGCCACCACCCGCGCAGGTTCGGTAAATCGAAATACGGGATCGGCCGCATCGCCCGCGTGCTGCTCGATCTGCTAATCGTCTATTTTATCGACCGGGCGTTTGATCGGCCGATCCAGTTCTTTGGTAAGCTCGGCCTCGGCTTCCTCGTCCTCTCGGTCGCCGTCTTCGGCTGGGCGCTGGCCCTCAAATACACCCGGGATGTCTCGCTGATCCAGACGCCGCTAACCTTGCTTGCCGCTGTCATCGGTCTGTCGGGCGTGCTCTTTCTGTTGCTCGGAATCATCGCCGAAATGCAAACGCGGATCTATTACGAGGCGCGCGGGCGCCCGCCCTACAAGATCAGGCGGATCGTGCAGCATCCGGCGTTGCCGCAGCGCCGGTTGGCGCCGGTCGACGCCAATCCCGCGGCGTTGTGATGTGCGGCATAGCCGGGTTCACCGCCCCCGGCCCCGAAGCGCACCATGTGCTGGGGGCGATGAACCGCGCGCTCGCCCATCGCGGCCCGGACGGCAGCGGCACCTTTGTCGATTCCCGCCTCGCACTCGGCCACACGAGGCTCGCGATCATCGATCTTGCGGGCGGCGCCCAGCCGCGTGTCGACCAGGCAGCCGGCGATGCGCTGGTCTTCAATGGCGAGATCTATGGTTACCGTGCGCTCGCCGACGAATTGCGCGGCGCCGGTGTGGCGCTGTGCGATCGCTCGGATACCGAAGTCCTGTTCCAGCTGATCCGCCGAGACGGTGTGCGCGATGCAGTGGGGCGGATCGACGGCATGTTCGCCTTTGCCTTTCGCGACGGCGCCACCGGTGCGGTCCACCTGGTGCGCGACCGCTTTGGCGAGAAGCCGCTCTACTGGGGTCTCGCGCGAGGTCAGCTCGCCTTTGCCTCCGAGATGAGTGCGCTGCTGTGCCATCCGGCGTTTCGCGACACCGGGCTCGATCGCCTCGCCGCCTATCGCTTTTTGCTGTTCGAATATCTGCCGCGCACGGGCTCGGGATGGGTCGGGATCGAGCGGCTCGAACCCGGCACGATCCTGACCTGGCGCGACGGGCGGATTGCGGTCGAGCGCTATTGGCAGCCGCCGATCGAGCAGCGGGCGGTTGGTCCCGACGAGGCGACCGAGCGGCTCGACGAGTTGTTGCGGGGCTCGGTGCGGCGCCAGATCGTCGCCGATGTGCCGGTCGGGGTCTTTCTGTCCGGCGGGGTCGATTCCGGCCTGATCACCGCTCTCGCGTCCGAAGCAGCACCCGATCTGACCGCATTCACCGTGCGGGTCGCGGCCGATGACCTCGACGAAAGCTTTGACGAGACTCCGCACGCCGTCGCGGTCGCGCGCCACCTCGGTGTGCGCCATGAGGTCGTCGAACTCGCCGCGGTCGACCTCGTCCAGGCGTTCGATGCGGTCAGCGAGCGATTGGCCGAGCCGCTCGGCGATTCATCGCTGCTGCCGACCTGGCTCGTATGCCGGGCAGCACGGCGACTGATGACGGTGGCGCTGGGCGGCGACGGCGCCGACGAGCTCTTCGCCGGCTACCCGAATTTCGCGGTGCAGCGCTTTGCCCCGGCGATGGGTCTCGTTTCTCCCACGTTCGGCCGGATGCTGGGCCTAGCCATCACGGCTTTGCCGAGTGCTGCGGGATACATGAACCGGCGCTTTTTGTTGCGCCAGCTGTCGCAAGGTTTTGGCGAGGCAGCGGCCCGGCAGTCCTTTCTGTGGATGGCGCCGTTTGCGCCCGGGGACCTCGCCGCGTTGTGGCGGCAATCGGCTTTGCCGGAGAACGCGCTCGCCCGCGCCTTTGCGCCGATCGATCGCTGCGCGGCGGAGGCGGCAGGCCTGTCGGCGGTCGATCTGCTTCTCCATCTCTTCCTTGTCACCTATCTCCCCGATGACATTCTGACCAAGACCGACCGCGCCGCGATGTTCAACAGCCTCGAAGTCCGTGCGCCCTTTCTCGATCGCCGCTTTGCCGAATACGCCTGCGGGCTGCCGACGGGGCTGAAATTGCGCGGCGGGACCCGGAAATACATCCTGAAGCGGCTGGCGCGCCGCTATCTGCCGCCGGCGATCGTCGACCGCAAGAAGCACGGCTTTGCGGTGCCGATCGGCGCCTTGATCCGCACCCTCTTCCGCGAGCGGTGCCGCGATGTCCTGCTGTCGCCCGCAAACCCGGTCGCCGATTGGTTCGAACGCGACGCGCTCGAAGCACTGCTCGACGAGCATCTCGCCGGCGGGCATGACCACGGCAAAAAGCTCTGGGCTCTCTACATCCTGTTCGCGGTAGCGGCGCGCCGGCCGACGCGTCCTTCACCAACCGATGCAGTCGTGCTCACCGCCGCTCGATAGCCGGGCCCTCGAATGACCCGGCATGCAAGTGGCGACCTCAAGGGTTCGCCCGACCGTTTCGGCTACGAGTGGGATCTCTATGCTGAAATTTTGCCCGAGCATGAGGAGCAGTTTCG
>JGI26341J46601_10000099_pt1 | contig 25092 bp, 21 predicted proteins | sample BogFormECP12_OM3_FD_46601 | JGI IMG/M metagenome (IMG submission 46601) | reverse complement strand
CTGCCAAGAGGTCCTCTCGAAGACCGGCCAAGGTGGCCACCACGGCCCTGGTCAGCCGGGCCGCCTCGGGCACCGCCGGACCCTGGCGACCATGATCCGGTGCCGTCCGGGCACTCCACCGCCTCCCTACGGTAGGGCCAGTCGGCCTCCGTACCTGGGACTACGCCTTCTGCAGCGATTTCTTCTTCGGCTGCCGGGTGACGGTCGTCTCCTTGTTGAGGTGCCCGTACACCGTCGAGCGGGGCACTCCGAACAGGTCGGCGATCTGCTGGACCGTCTTGACCCGGGCGTCGTAGAGCTCCTGGGCCAGCGCGGCCTGGCCCTCGCTCAGGCGAGGCCGGCGGCCGCCGATCCGGCCGCGGGCCCGCGCTGAGGCCAGGCCGTCCATCGTGTTCGCCACGATCAGCTCGCGCTGCAGCTCGGCCAGCACCGACAGCATCCCGAACATCGCCCGGCCCTCGACCGTGTCGGTGTCGATGCCCTGCTCGGTCACATGCAGGCCGATCTTCCGCGCCCGTAGGTCCGCCCCGAGCGTCACCAGATGCAGCACCGACCGGGACAGCCGATCGAGGCGGGTGACCTTCAACGTGTCGCCCTCGCGCAGCAGCTGCAGGACGAGGTCGAGCTTCGGCCGTGAGGCCTTCGCCCCGGATGCGGTGTCGAGATGGATGTTGGTCCGGTCGACTCCGGCTCGCAGGAGCGCGTCGATCTGATGATCGGGATTCTGGTCCGCAGTCGACACCCGCGCGTAGGCAAAGTTCATGCGTCGAAATCTACTCCGTGAACGTTTTACCGACATTGAAAATCGGCACGGGTTATCGACACATCTCACCTGGGGCTCCGTGATCAGCACTCACAGTGTCGACAGACGATCGTCTACCGACACTCGCGGAGACGCACGAACCGAAGCCAGGGATCACTGAGAGCAATGAACGTTACACAGGGCTACTTTGCGGCTGGGGACGGCTACCCGAGTGGAGGGCCTTAAGAACCGAAGAGCACGATCGTCCGGCCCCGCCGGACCCACCGCCCTCCCCGCGGCCACAGCCGCGCGGAGCGCCCTTGCAACCGGGGCAGGAGGCCAGGCGCATAGATCTGCGCCGCACGGCGGGTTGCCGTCTTGGCGGCGGCAACAGGGGGGACCTCCGGTGGGACGGCGGCTGCCTGTCCGGCTGCTGAGCCGACGAAGCGAACCAGTTGGCGAGCTATCTCGAACTCGCGGTCCTCTCCGGAGAGCCCTTCCAGTTCCAGGCCGAGAAGTGCTCCGACGTCCGATCCGGCTTGGGCGCCGATGTCTCCGTATCCACCGGCTACGTCCCCGATCGCTCGTCCTACTACCGGAAGTGCCTGCTTCGCCGCGCTGCTCAAGCTATCTTTCAGAATGCCTCCGAGTGCTTGACCCGTGTCGGAACGCAGGAAGTTCCCGGCAGCCTGGCCGATCGTGTTGAACACATCGCCGAGGAACTGTTCGAGCTCCTGCTCGTTTGTCACCTCGAGAAGCTCCGAAGCGAGTTCCATCTCCTGCATCTCACTGAGCGGGCTCTCAAGCTCCGGGGATATCTCGGCACCCTCCAGTTCGCCGCTTTCGTACTCGCCGCTTTCGTACTCACCGCCTTCGAGTTCGCCGGTTTCGTACTCACCGAACGTTTGCTGCTCAAGTTGCGTTCTTCCGATGTCGTGCATCCATCCCTCCTGCACTCTCGGGGCGGCGCCGCGCTGCCGGGCGAACCCTCGATCAGCCTGTCCATGCAGCCGACTTCATCTCTGTCCTCTGCCTTGCACGTTCCGTGCCACGGTCGGCGACTTGCCAGTTCTCGCGTGAGCGCGCTTGACGAGGCGAAGTATCCTTCGCATTTGGGCGGCTCAGGCCTGCCGCGGCGAAGCCTGCTTCGGGTTGCGGCAGCTGACCTGAGCGGCTTAGTCGCCAGGCAGCAACGGCGCCGGCATACGTGGGATCAGCGGTAGGTGCTAGGCAGGACACGAAGACGGCGTCGGTACTTGGCCACCGTGCGCCGGGCCACAGTGTGACCGGCATTCTCCAGCCGTTTGCAAAGTTCGGAGTCCGTCAGCGGCCGGTCCTCGGCGGCCAGGATCGCCTCGAGGTGGGCGCAGACCGCGCGCGAGCCATCGAAGAACGCGGCGAACGGAAGCACCTGCCGCGATGTCAGCATGACGTACTTCCCCGCCATCGCCCGGCTCACCGTCGACGGATTGAGTCCCAGATCCGCGGCCGCCTCAGCTCGTGTCAAGTGACGATCTGTTGCGGGCTCGCCGGCCACGAGGCCGGGCTGCTGCTCCAGCAGGTACTCAGCGATCCGCCTCAGCGTGGACCAGCGTTCACGCAGCCGGGCGAGGAAGAAGTCCCCCCTCCCGACCCATTCCGCCACCTGCCTGTCGGACTTTGCCACCTGCCGGTGTAGCGGATCAACGCGCAAGAGCATGCGGCGCTCCTCAAGAACGTCCACTCGGAATCCGCCTTGGCGGTCGGCTGACCGGACCACCGCGACATCGGGTTGGATGCCTACGGGGGCCATGTCATCTGGGGCGGCGTCACCGTGGATGTCCGGACGAGGGAGAAGCTCGCGACGGATGAACTCCCTGGCGTGCGTCACATCTGCCTCAGGCACTCCGAGCCGCCGGGCAATCGTTGCGGTAGCGCCACGCGCCAGTGCCTCAAGATGATCGGCTACGATCACTCGGGCACAAGGATTGGTGACACCCTCAACTGCGCGGCGATCGATCTGGAGCAACAGGCAATCCCGCAGGTCGCGGGCGCCTACTCCCGGTGGGCCTGTCTCACGCAGGATCGTGACCACTCGCTCGGCTTGGGTGATGTCCGTGCCTGCCATACGAGCTAGCTCGGGAAGTCTTTCGGTGAGGTATCCACGATCGTCCAGGCTCGCGACGACCACCGCCGCGATCCGGGCGTCACGCGCGGGCAGCACCAGCATGAGATCGCGAAGCAAGGCCTCAGCCCACGCGATGGTGGAGATAGGTCCAGCACCCCACGGCAAATCATGGGCGTCGCCCTGCCTCGGCATCCTGAGCGGACCGGTCTCCTGGCCGCAGTAGGGGCACGGCCTGTTAGCCGGCAGGCCGCATCCGCCGCAGGTATCCGCTTCGTCTTGAAGCAGCGCCGGGTTCTCGGACAACTCACGCGCCACGGTCTGCTCTAGCTCGGCGCCGGGAAGGACCAGAATATTCGCGTAGGCGACAAGCGACGGCGTGGCAGCCATCCGAAAATCCGGCGTCATGTGGACGTCGACGCTGAGAGTCATCGCGCCTCCCCTGGCTGATGGGTGAACGCCTGCCGACCTCATACCGTGCAAGATTCGTGCCACGCCAGATGGCGCAGTGAACGAAGGCCGTAGATAGATACGCCGCCCGGCTGCAGCCAGTTCGTACAGGTCTCGATCTTTAGCCGGCCAGCCTCACGGTAGTCCCGGCTACGGGCTGGTGAATCCCTTGAATCGGTGATATTCGGCGTGCGTTTGCGGAGGAAGCGAGCTTGGCGGCTAATGGGGCTCATCGTGGTTCCATCCCGCGGAAGACCTGGACTGGCGCCCGGCCTGCTCACTCATATGCCTAATCATCCGTTACACGATGAGCTGACCCGGGTCGCCGATGTTCGCGGCTCCGGTATTCGCCTGGGCCCGCAGCACGGCCCGTTCGGGATAATCACCCCGAGCCGACGGGACCGGTCACCAGCCAGCCGTTCACCGGACCGGTGAACGGGGTGGCAAGCCGCGGGTCGTCTTCGCCTTCACGATCACCGACGGCAAGGTATCCGCGATCGAGATGATCGCAGACCCCGACCGCATCGGTCAGCTCGGCCTGGTCCTGGGCTGAGACCCTCCTATGGTCAGCGGGGCCAGGAGGCGGGCAACAGCGGGAGCGCGTTGGCCCGGACCACGTCGGCGTAGAAGGCAGCGCTGGCCTTGGGGATCCGGCGCTGGGTCCCGAAGTCCACGAACACGATCCCGAAACGCTTCTGGTAACCCCAGCCCCATTCGAAGTTGTCCATCAGCGACCAGACGAAGTACCCGGCCAGGTTGGCGCCGTCCTTGATGGCGCGCGCCGCCGCCTCCAGGTGCGTGTGCAAGTACTTGACCCGCTCGACGTCGTTCACCTCGCCCTGCGGATTCACGTAGTCCTCGGCGGCGCAGCCGTTCTCTGTGACGTAAAGCGGCAGGCCAGGGGCTTGGTTGGAGACCTCCACCAGGATCTGGTGCAGCCCGCTGGCGTCGACGAGCCAGCCCATCGGCGTCCGGTCAAGCTCTTCGGGCTGGTACTCCACGACGCCGGGCACCCGGCAGCGCGCGGGCAGCTCATTACGCCGGAGGTCGGCGGNGTCCCCCGCACGCAGGAAGACCGGGGAGTAGTAATTCACGCCGAGGAAGTCCAGCGGCTGGCAAATCGTCTCCAGGTCGCCGTCGGCGACCAGCGAGGGCGGCGGGAGCAGGGCCNCCGGCGCGTGCACCGGGTACCGGCCGTGCAGCANCGGCTCGAGGTANAGGCCGTTCGCCGCCGCGTCGGTGATCAGCCGGCCCCGCTCGAGCTCGCCGGAGGCGCCGTCGCCGAGCACCCGGACCGGATGCAGGTCCAGGGTGATGCCGACCTCCGCCGCGCCCACGTCACGCAGCGCCCGGGTGGCCAGCCCGTGGCCGAGCAGCAGGTGGTGGGTGGCCGCCGCCGCGGCGGCGGCATCGCGCAGCCCGGGGGCGTGGTCCCCGTTGCGGTAGCCGTTGGTAGAGACCACCTGCGGCTCGTTCAGGGTGATCCAGCGGGTGACCCGATCCCCGAGCGCCTCCGCGGTGAGCGCGGCGTACTCGGCGAACCGTTCGGCCGTATCGCGGGCCGCCCAGCCGCCCGCGTCCTGGAGTTCCTGCGGCAGGTCCCAGTGGTAGAGCGTGGCCGTGGCCGCGATGCCGTGCTCGCCGAGTTCGTCGAGCAGCGCGCGGTAGTAGTCCAGGCCCCGCTGGTTGGCGGCGCCCNGGCCGCCGGGCTGGACGCGCGGCCAGGAGACGGAGAANCGGTAGGACTTCAGGCCGAGGGAGGCTATCAGCGCGACGTCCTCACGGTAGCGGTGGTAGGAGTCGCAGGCGATGTCGCCGGTGTCGCCGCCGCGTACCTTGCCCGGCGTGTGGCTGAAGGTGTCCCATACCGAGAGGCCCTTGCCGTCTGCGTCCGCCGCTCCCTCGATCTGGTAGGCAGCCGTCGACGCTCCCCAGATGAACCCGTCTGGGAAGCCGAGGGCGCCTTCGTCACCTGCCGCCAGTTCCGTCATCAACTTCTCCTTATTACGACGTGGACACGGACCTTGACCGGCCATGTGCTGAGGGTTAGTGTAAGCGCTTAGATCCCCGGNTGTAAACGTTTACATNTCGTTGATGTGAACCCTGGATTTCGAGCCCATTGACCTGGTATCTGAGGAAACAGCAATGCCGCTGATCGGGAAGTCGTGGTAACGCTCTTCGATGTGGCACGCCTGGCCGGCGTCTCCACCGCGACGGTATCGCGGGTGGTGCACGGCCAGGACCGGGTGCGTGAGGCCACCAGGAGCCGGGTCCAGGAAGCCATCGAGGAGCTGGGCTACGTACCCGACGGCGCCGCGCAGAGCCTGTCCCGCCGCCGCAAGGACGTCATCGGCATGGTGTGCGTGGAGCGCGAGGTGGAGCCGCAGGACATCGAGAACGTGGGTCTGCTCTACTACGACGAGGTGCTCCGCGGCGTAGAGGCGCGGATCCGCAGCCACAACCTGCTCCTGCTGATCACCTTCATGCAGGCCGAGGGGGTTGGCACGCCGGATTTCCGCCGGCTGGACTCGATGTCGGGCAAGGTCGACGGGATTCTCATCGGCGAGGGGTTCGTCGCCTCCCATTACATCGAGCGCCTGGCGGCCCGGGTTCCCGTGGTCGTCATAGCCGGGCCCCCTGGCGAGCGGGCGGCCGACGTGGTAGCGGCCGACAACTTTTCCGGCTCGGCCGCCGTCATCAGCCACCTCATCGCCGATCACGGCAGGCGGCGCCTGTTCCACGTCGACGGACCCCCGGAGTCGCCGGACGCGATCCAGCGGCGGCTCGCCCTGGAGCACGTGCTGCGCGGCCAGCCGCACTGCCAGCTGATCGGCTCGACGCAGGGGATCTTCAGCGTCCGCAGCGGCGAGCAAGCGGGCGAGGAACTGCTCGCCAGGCACCGCGGGGCCCTGCCGGAAGCGGTCGTGTGCGCCAACGACCAGATGGCGATCGGGGTCCTGCGGGCCTTCGCCGCGGCCGGCGTGCGGGTCCCCGAGGAGGTGGCCGTGGTCGGCTTCGACGACATCTATCCCAGCAGCCTGTTCGATCCCCCGCTCACCACCGTGCACCAGCCGATGCGCATGCTGGGCGAGCAGGCCTGCGCCCGTGTTCTGGAGCGCATCGCCGACCCGGGCCTGTCCCCCACCGTGGAGCTGCTGCCGACCGAGCTCGTGCTGCGGTCGAGCTGCGGCTGCCCGTCCGGCACGGTGACTCGCCGGCCCGTCCAGACGCTGAAGGCCCCCAGGGTACGTCCGGCCACCGCCAGGACGGGTAATCGCGGTACACGCCAGGGCGGTCCCAAGGCCTCCCGGCCGGCCCGGCAAGCAGCGAAGGCTTAGGAGCCGCCATGTTGTTCATACTCCGCCGCCTGGTGTTCTATCTCGTCACCGCCTGGGTGGCCCTCACCATCAACTTCTTCATCCCGCGGCTCATGCCGGGCAACGCGGTCCAGAGCATCATGTCGAAGTTCCCTAACCTGCAACCCTCCGCCTACCAGGCACTCGAGGCCATGCTCGGGGTGGGGCACCCGGGTTCGATCTGGCACCAGTACACCGCTTATGTCGTCGATGTCTTCCACTTCAACTTCGGCACGGACGTCACGGAGTACCCCGCCCAGGTCTCTACCCTTCTCGGCGAATCCATCCCGTGGACCGTCGCCCTGGTCGGAACGGCGACGGTCATTGCCTTCGTGATCGGTACCGGGCTCGGCATCGCGGCCGGCTGGCGGCACGGGGGCGCGCTGGACCGGGTACTGCCCGGCCTCATGACCCTGCAGGCGATCCCCTACTTCTTCTTCGCGCTGATCCTGATCGAACTGTTCGCCGTCAGGCTGCACGTCTTCCCGATCGGCCAGGGCTACGCGGAGGGCCAGGTCCCCGGGTGGAACTGGTCGTTCATCGGCAGCGCCGTCTACCACTCGCTGCTCCCGGCGCTCACCATCATCCTCACCTCGATCGCCGGCTGGATGCTGCAGATGCGCAACGTCATGATCACCACGGTCGGCGAGGACTACGTGATCGCGGCCCAGGCCAAGGGCCTGCCCAGCCACCGCGTCGTCTTCACCTACGCGGCCCGCAACGCGATCCTGCCCCAGCTGCAGGGGTTCGGCCTGGCGATCGGCTTCGTGGTGTCGGGCGCCCTGGTCATGGAGATCGTCTTCTCCTACCCGGGCATCGGCCTGCTGCTGCTCAACGCGGTCACCTCCAACGACTACCCGCTGATGCAGGCGATCTTCCTGGTGATCACCTTCGCCGTGCTGCTGGCCAACATGGTCGTTGACCTCATCATCGTGTTCGTCGATCCCCGCGCACGAGCCGGGGAGGTGGCGCGATGACCGCCGTCCTGCCGGTCAGCGCGGACCCGACCGCACGGCCGCAAGAAGACGCCAAGCCCGGCCGCTGGCGCCGGATGCCCCCTAAGGCCAAGGTCGGCGCCATCCTGCTCGGCCTGTTCGTGCTCANNGCNATCNTCGGCCCGCTGNTCGCGCCGTATGACCCCTCGTACGGCAATCCCTCCCCCGCCCTCTCCNTGCACGCCCCGTACGCAGCGCACCTGCTCGGTACNACCCAGAGCGGGCAGGACGTCCTGTCCCAGCTCCTGGTCGGGATCCGGCTCACCCTCGAGCTNGCGTTCCTCGTCGGCGTGGTGGCCACGGCGNTCGCGGTGATCGTCGGAGTCACGGCCGCCTTCCTCGGCGGNGNNTGGGACGAGGTCCTGTCGCTGNTCACTAACGTGTTCCTGGTCATCCCGGCCCTNCCGCTGCTCATTATCCTGCTCGGCTACCTGCAGACGAAGGGCCAGACCGCGACCATCGTCGTGCTCGCCGCGCTCGGCTGGCCGTGGGGCGCGCGGGTGATCCGCGCGCAGACACTGGCCATCCGCAACCGTGACTTCGTGGCCGCGTCCCAGGAGACCGGGGAGAAAACCTGGCGGGTCATCGCCTACGAGATCGTGCCCAACGAGGTGAGCCTGATCGCGGCCAGCTTCGTGAACACCGTGCTGTACGCGATCGGCGCGTCGGTGGCCCTCGCCTTTATCGGCGTCGCCAACCTCAACAGCTGGAGCCTGGGCACCATGCTCTACTGGGCGCAGAGCCAGCAGGCCCTGGAGCTTGGAGCCTGGTGGTGGTTCGCGCCGCCCGGCGTGGCGGTGGCGCTCATGGGCACCGCCCTGGTGCTACTGAACACCGGAATCGACGAGCTCGGGAACCCGCGGCTGCGCAACGCAACCAGCGCCAGCCGAATCGCCGGGCGCTGGCTGCGGCCCGCCGATCCGACGCCTGTGCTGGCCGAGGTCTCCCAGCGGCGCGGCAAGGTGGCCGGGTTCCTGCACTCGTTCTCCCGCAGTTCGCTGCTCGACGAGACCGAGGGAGGCAGGCCCTGATGAGCGCGAACCCAGACCAGGCCCCGGCCGTTTTTCCGGTCGTCCCCGCTCCTGGCGCCAGCCCGGATCCTGTGCTCGAGATCCGGGATCTGTCCGTCGTCTACCGGACGCCCGGCGGTGACGTCCGGGCGGTGGACAAGGTGAACCTGGACCTGGCTGCCGGGGAGGTGATCGGCCTGGCCGGCGAGAGCGGCTCGGGCAAGTCCACGCTCGTCTATGGCGCGACCCGCCTGCTGCGGGCACCGGCCCTGATCACGAACGGCAGCGTCCGCTACGCCGGACGCCGGGTGACCAAGCCAGTCGATATGCTGAAGCTGCGCCCAGATGAGCTGCAGCGGCTGCGCTGGCGGGAGATCTCCATCGTCTTCCAGAGCGCGATGAACGCGCTGAACCCGGTGCTCAACGTCCAGGACCAGCTGCTTGACGTCATTCACGCGCACCTGCGGATGCCGAGGGGCGAGGCCAGGGACAAGGCGGGCTCGCTGCTCGACCTGGTCGGCATCCCGCGATCGCGGCTGCGCAGCTATCCCTTTGAGCTGTCCGGCGGCATGCGCCAGCGGGTGATGATCGCGATGGCGCTGGCCACCGAGCCCGAGGTCGTCATCATGGACGAGCCGACCACCGCGCTGGACGTTGTGGTGCAGCGCGACATCCTGGCCCAGATCGTGGAGCTCAAGGAGCGCCTCGGCTTCTCGATCCTGTTCATCACGCACGACCTGTCCCTGCTTCTGGAGCTGGCCGACCGGATCGCCGTGATGTACGCCGGGCAGCTGCTGGAGATCGGTACGGCCGAGGAGATCCAGCGCGAGCCGTCGCACCCCTACACCAGGGGCCTGCTCAACTCGTTCCCCTCGCTGCGCGGCCCGCGCCGCGAGCTGGCCGGCATCCCCGGCTCACCGCCCGACCTGCGTAACCCGCCGCCCGGCTGCCCGTTCCTGCCGCGCTGCGGATACGGCACGACGGCGTGCGAGGAAGTCGACATGCACCTGCTGCCCGTCGCCACCTCAAACGACCCGGGGCACGTGACCGCCTGCCCGTTCGTACTCCCGCACACACCGCCCCCGTCGCCTCCCTCGGCGTCCCGGAAGCAGCCTGAAACCGCCGAGGAGCTGGGATCATGACCGAGCAGACGCTGACGTCCGCGGCCGCGGGGCGCGGGCCGCTCGCCATGGAGGCGATCTCGGTCAGCAAGGACTTCCGCATCGGCCGCGGCCAGACCCTGCACGCGGTGCGCGATGTCTCTTTCAACCTCTACCAGGGTGCCGTCGTGGCGCTGGTGGGCGAGAGCGGGTCGGGCAAGTCGACGGCCGCCCGGCTGCTGGCCGGGCAGGAACGCCTCACCTCCGGCGTCATCCAGCTGGACGGCAAGCAGGTCCAGGTGACCAACCGCAGTGACTTCCGGCGCTACAAGAGCGAGTTCCAGCTGGTGTTCCAGGACCCGTTTTCCTCGCTGAACCCGGTGCACACCGTGCGCTACCACATCGAGCGCCCGGTGAAGCTGCACCAGGGCAAAAGCGTGAAGGTGGACGATGAGGTCGCCGCCCTGATGGAGCAGGTGCGGCTCACGCCCGCCAAACACTTCCTGGACAAGTACCCGTATGAGCTGTCCGGCGGCCAGCGGCAGCGGGTCTCCTTCGCCCGTGCGCTCGCCGCCCACCCGAAGGTGCTGCTGGCCGACGAGCCGGTATCCATGCTCGANGTCTCGATCCGGCTCGAGATGCTCAACCTGCTCGACGACCTCCGCAAGCGCTTCNGGCTCGCCATGCTCTACATCACCCATGACATCGCCTCGGCCCGCTACTTCGCGGACGANGTGCTGGTCATGTACGCCGGGGAGATCGTCGAGCGCGGCCCGGCCGAGGAGGTCACCCAGCACCCAGCGCATCCCTACACGCAGCTGCTCGTCGCCTCGGCGCCGGACCCCGACAACCTCGGCAGCGCCCTCCGAAGCAGTACCCACCGAAGCAGTACCCACCGAGACACGACGCCACGCCAGGCGTCACATCGGCCTCAGAACGCGCAGAGCGCGACGTCGGTCGGCTGCCCGTTCAGCCCCCGGTGCCCGTTCGCCGATGACCGCTGCCGCCGGGAGGACCCGGCCCTCGTGCAGATATCTGCCACGCGGGGCGCGGCCTGCTGGCGGCTGGATGTCGCCGCGCCCGAGCTCGTCTCCGGGTGACCCGAAAAGGTGGGCGTACGACCCGCGAACCAACCCCCATAACCGCAACGAGAGAAAGACGAAAGTGATGAGGAGATTGCACAGCCATAGACGGCTACTGGCAGTAACGGCCGCCGCAGTGCTCGCGGGCGGGCTCGCCGCGTGTTCGTCAAGCTCAAGCACGAGCGCAAGCTCAAGCTCAAGCTCAAGCTCAAGCTCAACTGCTACTACCACGGGAAAGACCCTGGTCATGGAGAGCTCCCCGGAGACCTCCATCACCCAGGACTTCAATCCGTTCGTCCCTACCGGCGAACCCTGGGGCATGGGCGCGACGGGGCTCATCTATGAGCCGCTGATCCAGTTCGACCTCGCCGCGCCGCCGAAGTACTACCCGTGGCTCGCCACGTCCTACGCGTGGTCCAACGGCGGCAAGACGATCACCTTCGCGATCCGCCCGGGCGTGAAGTGGAACAACGGCACTGCGTTCACCCCGGCGGACGTGGCCTACACCTTCAACCTGATGAAGAACAACGCGTCGGTCAACCTCGGTGGCCTAAAGATCTCCAGCGTCACGACGTCCGGCAACAACGTCGTGCTCACGTTCCCGACGGCCCAGTACACCAACCTGGAGAATATCGCCGGCACCGCGATCGTGCCGCAGGCGATATGGAGCAAGGCCGGCAATCCGGCGACCTTCGCGGACGCGAACCCGGTCGGCACCGGACCCTACACGCTGGGCAGCTTCACGCCGCAGGGCTTCACGCTGGTCAAGAACCCCAATTACTGGCAGGCGTCCNTGGTCAAGGTCCCGAAGGTCTACTTCCCNGTCTACACCTCCAACACCGGCGCGCTCAGCGCGCTGTTCGCCGGGCAGATCGACTGGACCGGGAACTTCATCCCCGGCCTGCAGAAGAGCTTCGTCGACACCAATCCATCCCAGCACCACTACTGGGAGGCACCCGGCGGCACCAATAGCCTCATGCCGAACCTGAACAAGTGGCCGACCAACCAGCTGGCCGTGCGGCAGGCCATCAGCGCGGCGATCAACCGCAGCGTCATCGCCTCCGAGGGCGAGGCCGGCCTGGAGAACCCGGTCCTCAACGCCACCGGCCTGACGCTGCCGACCTTCAGCGCCTGGAGTGCGCCGGTCGCCTCGATGACGGTCTCGGCCACGGGCAGCGCGGCCGCCGCGAAGCAGATCCTGGAGAAGGCCGGCTACACCCTGGGCAGCAACGGCTTCTTCACCAAGGGCGGGCAGACCGTCTCGATTACGATCACCGACCCGTCCGCGTACACGGACTACGCCCAGGATGACGCCATCGTGGCGCAGGAACTGCGGGCGGCCGGCATCGACGCCACGTTCGAGGGCCAGGCGGTGAACGCCTGGAACACCGACGTCGCTGACGGTGACTTCCAGCTGACCTCGCACTGGTCCAACGGCGGCCTGACCCCGTACACCATGTACGATGGCTGGCTGGACAGCTCACTGGCGACGGGTAATGCCGCGACCGGCGACTACGAGCGGCTGAACAACCCGGCGATCAACGCCGACCTGGCCACGCTGGCCGGGGCCTCGACGACCGCCGCGCAGACCCAGGCGCTGGTCCCGATCGAGCAGTACGTCGCGGCGAACCTGCCGATCATCCCGACCACGACCGCATCGGAGTGGTTCGAGTACAACTCGCAGAACTACACTGGCTGGCCGACCCAGGACAACCCCTACGAGACCGGTCAGCCGTCCGGGACGAACAACGGCCCCGGTTCCGGCACCGACGAAGTGGTTATCCTTCACCTCACGCCGGCGAGCTAGACCCTCCGCGGCACCCAAGCGGGCCCGCCCCTGGCAACCCCCCCACCGGGGGCGGGCCTTAACCCAAAATCCCCACGTTTACATAAGCCCAGCTAGTGCACCACGGAAGCGTCTGCGAATGAGCGTCCCGCCGCGCATCGCCTTCAGCACCCTCGCGTTCCCCGACGCCACCCTGGCGGCGGCCGCCGCAGCCGGCCGCCGCTGGGGCTACTCGGGCATCGAACTCCGGCTCATCGACGGCGAGCTCATCGACCCGGCTATGCCCGCCGCCCGCCGGGCGGCCGTCAAGCGGACTCTGGCCGCGGCCGGCCTGCCCGTCGTCGCGGTGGACAGCTCGATCCGCCTCACCGGCGACGATCCTGGTCCGGAACTACACCGGTTCCTGCAGCTGGCCAGCGACTGGGAGGCACCGCTGGTGCGGGTGTTCGGCGGCGCGCTGGCCGCAGATTCGTCCCCGGCTCGCCGGGAGCAGCTGCGGGCCGCGGCGCGGGCGCTCGAAGAGGCCGTGCCGCTGGCCGGCCCGCTCGGCGTCGCCATCGGCGTGGAGACGCACGACGCCTTCTCCGCCTCCTCGGTCGTGGCCGAACTGCTGGCCCGGGTGCCCTCAGACGTGATAGGCGCGGTATGGGATAGCCATCACCCGCACCGGATGGGCGAGACGCCTGCCGAGGTGTACGCCAACCTAGGCCCCCGTATCCTGCTCGCGCAGGTCAAGGACGCCCGCCGGGCCCCGGGCGGGCAATGGCAGCTGGTGCCGCTCGGGGCGGGCGAGGTGCCGGTCAGGGAGATGCTCGGCCTGCTGGCGGCCGGGGGTTACCCGCACTGGATTTCGGTGGAATGGGAGAAACGCTGGCACCCCGAGATAGCTGAGCCCGAGGTGGCGCTCCCCCAGCACCTGGACCTGCTGACCGCGTGGCTAGAGTCGGAGCAATGACGTCACGCAAGCCAAGCCGCGGTTTCGGGATCGTCGGCACCGGGGTGATCGCGGCCATGCACGCCGACGCGATCGCGACCCTGCCCGGCGCCCGGCTGGTGGCCGTCACCGACGTAGCCAGCCAGGCCGCCTCGGCCTTCGCCGCCGCCCGCCACTGCGCGGCCGACCCCAGCCTGGACGTGCTGCTCGCCCGGCCGGACGTGGACGTGGTGTGCGTCTGCGTGCCGAGCGGCCTGCACGCCGAGGTCGGCGTCCGCGCCGCCCGGGCCGGCAAGCACCTGGTGGTGGAGAAGCCGATCGACGTTACCCTGGCCAACGCCGACCGGCTTATCGAGGCGGCGCGCGCGGCCGGGGCGACGCTGACCGTGATCTCCCAGCACCGCTTCGATCCCGGCCTGATCGAGCTGAAGCGCCTGATCGGCGGGGGCGCCCTGGGCCGGCTCGTGCTCGGCGAGGCCAGCACCAAGTGGTACCGGAGCCAGGCGTACTACGACAGCGCCGCCTGGCGCGGCACCTGGGCGATGGACGGCGGGTCGCTGATGAACCAGGGCATCCACTACGTGGACCTGCTGCGCTGGTGCATGGGCCCGGTGACCGAGGTCACCGCGGTCTGCGCCACGCAGGCGCACCAGATCGAGGCCGAGGACACCGCGCTGGCCATCGTCAGGTTCGGCTCGGGCGCCGTCGGCACGATCCGGTCCAGCACCGCCGCCTTCCCCGGCTTCCCGCAGCGGCTGGAGGTCACCGGGACGGACGGCACCGTGATCGTGGAGGACGGCCGGATCGTNCGCCGAGCGTTCGGCGCGCGGTCCGAGGGCGGCGGCTCCGGCAGCCTCGATGGCGGCGCNNAGCCGGGGGCAGGGTCCGATCCGGCCGCGATCGACGTGGCCGGCCATGCCGCGCAGATCNCCGACCTGCTGGCCGCGATCGAGGAGGGACGTGCCCCCGCCGTGGACGGCGAGGCCGGCCGCGCCGCGCTCGAGATCGTCTGCGCCGTGTACGAGTCGGCCCGCACCGGCCGGCCCGTTCGGCTCACGGGCACCCTGGCCTCATGACCGTCACGCTCAGCGGGTTCGCCGACGAGATNTCCCCCGACCCGCGCGAACAGCTCGCTACGCTCGCCGCCGAGTCGATCGCGTACCTGGAACTGCGCAGCGCCTGGTCGGTCAGCGTGGCCGACTTCACCGCGGCGCAGATCGCGGCGTTCCGGGCCTTGCTGGACGACGCCGGGGTGCGGGTCTCCGCGATCGGGTCGCCCATCGGGAAGATCCCGCTGAGCGCGCCGTTCGCTCCCGAGCTGGACCGGATGCGCCGTATCGCCGACACGGCCCGCGAGCTCGGCACCACGATCATCCGCGTGTTCTCGTTCTTCGTCCCGCCCGGAGAGCCGCCGGAGCGGCACCGGTCGCAGGTCATCGACCGGATGACCGCGCTGGCCGAGATCGCCGCCGCTCGCGGCCTGGTGCTGGCCCACGAGAACGAGAAGGAGATCTTCGGCGATACTCCCGGCCGCTGCGCCGACCTGATCACTTCGGTGAACTCCCCCGCCTTGCGGGCGACGTTCGACGCGGCGAACTTCGTCCAGTGTGGCGTCAGGCCCTTCAGCGAGGCCTACGGCCTGCTCCGGCCGCACCTGGTCTACCTCCAGGTCAAGGACGCCCTCGCGGCGACGGGCGAGGTCGTGCCCGCGGGCCAGGGCGACGGCCAGGTCCGCGAGACGCTGGCTGCACTGCGGGACTCAGGCTTCGACGGCTTCATGTCGCTGGAGCCTCACCTGGCCCAGGCGGGCCGGTACGGCGGGTTCAGCGGACCGGAGGGATTCACCCGGGCGGCACGATCCCTGAAATCCATCCTGAACGAACTGGGTATCTCGTGGCGCTGAAACACCCAGCTCCGCGGGCCTGACGTGCTCTTCGGCTGGCCTGCCCGAACCCCGCCCGCGGGCGCGGTGTTGACTGGGATCAGGCGAGTATTCGCCGCTCCTTCCCGACCATCCGCGCTGAGCCTCCAGGAGGGCGCATGACCACCACATCAGCCACGACCGATGTCGACCTTGGGCTCGCTGCCGAGCTCGGCCAGCAGCTGCGCGTGGACTCTGTCCGGGCGAGCACGTCGGCCGGGTCCGGGCATCCGACCTCGAGCATGTCCGCCGCCGACCTGATGGCCGTCCTGGTGAGCCGGCACCTCCGCTACGACTGGGACAATCCGGATCACCCGGGCAACGACCACCTCATCTTCTCCAAGGGCCACGCTTCTCCCCTGCTGTACTCCATCTACAAGGCGGTCGGAGTCGTCTCCGATGACGAGCTGATGACCGGGTACCGCCGCTTCGGATCGCGGTTGGAAGGCCATCCGACCCCGGTGCTGCCGTGGGTGGACGTGGCCACCGGCTCGCTCGGGCAGGGGCTGCCGGACGGCGTCGGCGTCGCGCTGGCCGGCAAGTACCTGGACGAGGCGCCCTACCGGGTCTGGGTCCTGTGCGGCGACAGCGAGATGGCCGAAGGATCGATGTGGGAGGCCCTCGACAAGGCCTCGCACTACAAGCTGGCCAACCTCATCGCCATCGTCGACGTCAACCGCCTCGGCCAGAGCGGCCCCACCGAGCTTTCCTGGGACCTGGATGCTTACCGCCGCCGGGCGGAGGCGTTCGGGGCNCGGGTATTCGCCATCGANGGTCACGACGTCGCCGCGATCGACCAGGCCGTCGCNCAGGCGGGCGACAGAAGTGGCGAAAAGCCGGCCGTGATCCTGGCCCGCACGCGCAAGGGCCGCGGCTTCTCCGAGGTCGAGGACAGGGAGGGCTGGCACGGCAGGCCGTTCCCGCCCGATATGGCCGAACGGGCCATCATCGAGCTCGGCGGCGAGCGCAACCTGGTCGTCCGGGGGCCGGGACCGGCCGAGGCCGCCCCCGCCCGGCTTGATCGATCTGACGCCACGGTGAAGCCGCCGGTCTACGACCGCGGCCAGAAGGTGGCCACCCGTAAGGCCTACGGGGATGCGCTCGCCGCGCTCGGCGCGCGCCGGGACGTGGTGGCCATGGACGGCGAGGTCAGCAACTCGACCTACGCCTACCTGTTCGCCCAGGCGCACCCCGGTCGGTACTTCGAGATGTACATCGCCGAGCAGCAGCTGGTCGCCGCGGCGGTGGGGGTCGGCGTACGCGGCTACCGGCCGTTCGCGTCCACCTTCGCCGCCTTCTTCACCCGCGCCTACGACTTCATCCGGATGGCGGCCATCTCCCGGGCCAGCATCTGCCTGGTCGGCTCGCATGCCGGGGTTGAGATCGGCGCCGACGGCCCGTCGCAGATGGCGCTGGAAGACCTGGCCATGATGCGCGCCGTNCACGGCTCCACGGTCTTGTACCCCAGCGACGCGACCAGCACCGCGGCCCTCGTCCAGGCCATGGCCGANCTGGAGGGCATCTCGTATATGCGGACCACCCGCGGCGCCTATCCGGTGCTCTACGACGCCGGGGAATCGTTCCCGGTGGGCGGGTCCAAGGTACTTCGGTCGGCCGNCGAGGACCAGGTGACGCTGGTCGGCGCCGGGGTGACCCTGCACGCCTGCCTGGCTGCCGCCGATCAGCTGCGGGATGAGGGCATCAGCGCCCGGGTGATCGACTTGTACTCGGTCAAGCCGGTCGACATCGCGACGCTGACCGCGGCCGCCGCGGCCACCGGGGGCCGGCTGGTGATCGCCGAGGACCACCATCCCGAGGGCGGACTCGGCGCCGCCGTCCTCGACGCCCTCACCGGCTCCGGACGCACCGAGCTGGCCGTCGCCCATCTCGCCGTGNCCGATATGCCCGGGTCGGGGACCAGCGNGGAACTGCTCGNCGCCGCCGGGATCAGCGCCGGCCACATCGCAGCCGCCGCCCGGCGCCTGCTGGCCTAGCTGCTGTCGGCCAGGCCCCAGCGGCGGCGGATGCCGCGGTCGGCCACGCCGAACAGCTGGTCCACGATGATGCCGAGGATCAAGATCACGATGATGATCGCGGTGGCGCTGGCCATGTCGGACTGATCCTGGTCGNTGGACAGCAGCACGCCGAGGGACGGCTGGTTCGCGATGAGGACAAGCAGCTCGCCGGCCATCAGGCTTCGCCAGGCGAACGCCCATCCCTGTTTCAGGCCGGCCACGAACGCGGGCAGCGAGGCCGGCAGGATCAGGTACCGCCACAGTGAGAACCTGCGCAACCCCATCGTCTTGCCTGCCTTGAGCAGCAGCGGCGGCGTGTAGTCCACGCCCGCGATCAGGCCGTTGGCGACCGACGGGGCGGCNCCGAGGATGATCACGAACAAGATGGCGGTGGTCGAGATCCCGAACAGGATGATCGCGAACGGGAACCAGGCGATCGACGGCATCGTCTGCAGCCCGGTGATCAGCGACCCGACCGCCGCCCGCAGCGGCCGGATCCTGGACACCAGCGCGCCGATAACCGAGCCGATGAGCACGGCGAGGCCGAACCCGATGATCGCGCGTTCCACCGTGGTACCGATGGCGTGCCACAGCAGGCCGGTGTGCAGCTGGTCCCAGAGGTTGGCTAGGGTCGCCCCGGGGCCGGGGAAGACGTACTTCTTCCAGCCGCTGAGGTGGATCAGCTCCCAGCCGGCGAGCACGAGAGCGATGGCGAGGACCACCGGCCAGATCCCGCCCCAGGCGCGCTGGGCCAGCCGACGGCCGCGCAGCTCCTCCGGCGACGGGGCTTCGAGGGACTCCAGCCAGGCGAGTTTCTCCTCGTACTTCGTCCTGTTGTTAACGGCCATCGCGGCTCATCTCCGCACGCAGCCGGTCGGTGATCCGCGCGGCCAGTTCCGCAACCGGCGCCGAGTCGATCCGGCGGGGACGCTGGATCGGCACCGCGAACTCGTCGATGACACGGCCGGGGCGGCTGCTCAGCACCACGACCCGGTCCCCCAGCCGCACCGCCTCGCGGACGTTGTGGGTCACGAACAGGACGGTCAGGTGCCGGTCCGCGCAGATCCGGTCCAGCTCATCGTGCAGCACATCCCTGGTCATCGCGTCCAGCGCGCCGAACGGCTCGTCCATCAGCAGCACGTCGGCGTCCTGAGCCAGCGCGCGGGCCAGCGCGACCCGCTGCCGCATGCCGCCGGAGAGCTGGTGCGGGCGCTTGCCGCCGAACCCGCCCAGGTGCACCGTCTCGAGCAGTTCGCCGGTGCGCTGACGGCGGTCCGCCTTACCCACGCCGCGGGCGCGCAGGGCCAGTTCCACGTTGCCCGCGGCGGTGAGCCAGGGGAACAGCGCCGGTTCCTGGAACATGAAGGCCACATGGCCCCCACCCACCTCCCCTTCCCCCTTCACTGTCGACACCTCGCCGGAGGTGGGCTGCTCCAGCCCGGCGACCAGGGAAAGCAGCGTGGACTTGCCGCAGCCCGAGGCGCCGATGAGGCAGGCGAACTCGCCCGGCGCCACCTCGAGCGACACCTGGTCCAGGGCCCGGACGGCCGAGGCGCCGCGCCCGAATACCTTGGACACGCCCGCCAGCCGGACGGCCACCCCTACTCCCCCGATGGGGGGTGCCGCCCGGCGATCAGCAACGGTCACCCGATTCACCTGCCTCCTAGGAGCTGACCTGTGGTTCGCCGGCCGCGGTCAGTGCCTCATTGAGCGGGCCCAGGTCGAAGATCCCGCTCAGGTTGACTGGCTTGAGCAGGCCGAGCGATTCGGCCTGCGAGGCGTCGGTCGTCAGCGAGGACGCGTCCGGGTCGTTGGTGAAGGTGATCTCCTTGAACGCCGCCGCGACGATGCTCGCCTTGAGCGGCTTGCCGGTGTAGGAGGCCAGCTCGGCGTTCGCGTCCGCCTGGGCGGCGGCGGGGCTCGACTTGATGAAGTCATTGGCCTGGATCTGCGCCTTGACCAGGTCAGCGACGATCGCCGGGTGCGCGGACAGGAAGCTCTGGGACACTACGAGCAAGGTGGTGACGCCGGTTTCGCTGAGCAGCACCGTGCCTCCGTCCTTGATCATCTCGACGTCGTAGGGCGCGGGCTCGGATCCGCCGGCGATCTGGCCGGACTGAAACTCGAGCACCGCGGCCGAGTTGGGCGTCGTCGGCTTGATGAAGGCGTCTCCGCCGCCGGTGGAGGTGGTCGTCACGCCGTTCTGCTTGAGCCAGGCACGCAGCGCGACGTCCTGGGTGTTGCCGAGCGAGGGAGTCGCCAGCGTCTTGCCCTTGAGCTGGCCGGCCGAGGTAATGCCCTTCGCGACGACGACCGAGGCACCGCCGGTGGCGGCACCCGAGATGATCTTGATCGCGCTGCCGCCGGACTTCTGCCAGGCGTTGATGGCCGGGTTCGGCCCGACGTAGGCGGCATCAAGCTGCCCGGCCAGCAGGGCCGTGGTCTCCTCGGTCCCGGTGCTGAAGGCCGTGGCCTTCAGGGTGCCGGCGGAGCCGAGGTCCTTGGCGAAGAAACCCTCCTTCAGGCCGACCAGGGCCGAAGCGTGCGTGATGTTCGTGAGGAAGCCGAGCGAAACCGTTACCGGCGAGCTTCCCGCGGACGCTGTAGAACCCGAGGCCGCCGCGCTCGACGACGAGGAGGACGAGCAGCCAGCGGCCAGGAGGAGGACACCACCAACCGCTACGGCGGCCATGACACGTCGCATCTAGCACCTCAACAATTAATTCTATTGTTTATATAGGAATTTAGGATCGGTTCACTATACATGAAGTCGGCAATGTGGGAAATCGGCGGAAGCCGACCTTTCAGGGCAGCCGGACCGCACCCGGTCGAGGGCTCCGGGGGGCCGTCCGGATCAACCCGGTATCAGTTGCCTTCCTCGCTCGAATCCTGCAGCACGACGCCGACCACCGCGGGGAACTTGGCCAGGCACGTCTCCAGCTGAGCCACGTCCGCGTCGGACGCTTTGTTGATCTGGAAGGTCAGCTGCTGGAGCGCATAAGGAGAGTTGAGGTCAGACGGCAGCGGCTGCGCCGTCACGGCCGGGACCTTGGCGCAGGTCGAACGCACCGCCAGCCGCTGCGACACCGGCGTGCCCGTACGGAAGGAGACGACGGCCTGCCGCTGCCCGAGCGCCGCGTCGAACCGCGCGCAGCCCGCCAGCGCGGCCGTAGCGGCGAGAGCCATGACCGCGCCGGTCAGCCGACGGCGTCCGGCGCCGGTCACCCGGCGGCGGCGTCTCGCACCCACTACATCGGGTAGTACCCGCATGATGCCAGCCTAAGGGCTGACGGCGCCCGGTACGGTAGGCGATGATGCTCTCCGCTCGTCACATTCTCATCGTTAACTCCCGCAGCGTGCACCAGCCGGTCTTCGTGGTCGGNGCGCCGCACTCGGGCGCGGACCTGATCGGCCGGGCCCTGAAGGCATCCGCGGGCTTTCACGTCACGATCGGCCAGCCGAACGTGCTGCGCACCGTGTACGCCTTCGCCCGGCGCCCGTCCATGTACCAGGGCCGGACGCAGGCCGCCGCCACCGTCATGAGGGACGCCTTCGCGCAGGGCTGGCAGATCACACCGCATGGCTGCCTGGAATGCACCCGCGCATGCCGGGCCGCCGCCGGACTGGCGGCGGACGCGGTCGGGCCGTGCGCGGACCTCCGAGGGCTCGAGACGTTCGGTGACGCGAGCCCGGACCTCATCTACTGCGCGGAGGCGCTCACCTACGCGTTTCCCGACGCGCGGTTCGTCCANTTGATCAGGGACGGCCGGGACGTAGTGGCCAGCATGCTCACTGACCCGCTGGTGATGTCCTGGTTCCGGCCCAGCTTCGTGAACGTCGACACCGAGTTCCCCAACCCGTTCTTCGGCGTCGAATCCGCCGAGGATCGTGAAATGTGGCCCCGGCTGTCCCCGGCCGGGCGGTGCGCGCTGCGCTGGCGCTGGTCTGTGCGCCTGGCGGCCAGGCTGCACCACAGCCTGCCGCCCGGCCAGCTCAAAACCATNCGCTACGAGCACTTGCTGAGCAAGCCAGACGAGGCCCTGGCCGAGCTGTCCCGCTTCGCCGGGACCACCGTGCAAGCNGCTGAGATCCGCAACGAGGCCCGCGCCTCCCGCGTGCGCAGCCGCAGCCGCCGCGGCCCGGCCTACGAGATGTCCCTCAGCACCGAGGACGTCAGCGAGGTAGAGAAGGTCGCCGGCGAGGAACTCCGCCGCCTCGGCTACACCCTCTGGCCCGCCTAGGCCGCCTGGCTGGCGAACTGGGTATGGTAGAGGTCGGCGTACAGGCCACCGGCCGCGAGGAGCTCGGAGTGCGTGCCGCGCTGGGTGATCCGGCCGGCGTCGACGACCAGGATCTGATCGGCTTCCCTGATGGTGGAGAGCCGGTGCGCGATCACCAGCGAGGTCCGGCCCGCGAGCGCGGTCTTCAGCGCTCGCTGCACGGCGACCTCCGATTCGGAGTCCAGGTGCGCGGTGGCCTCGTCGAGCACCACCACCGACGGGGCCTTCAGCAGCAGCCGGGCCACGGCGACGCGCTGCTTCTCTCCGCCGGACAGCCGGTAACCGCGGTCCCCCACCACGGTGTCCAGGCCGTCGGGCAGGCCGGAGATCAGATCCCAGATCTGGGCGGCCTCGCAGGCTTCGATCAGTTCGAGTTCGGTGGCCGCCGGGCGCGCATAGGTCAGGTTGGCCCGGATCGTGTCGTGGAACAGGTGCGCGTCCTGGGTGACCACGCCCACCACGTCCCGCAGCGAATCCAGGGTGACGTCCTTGACGTCGTGGCCACCGATCCGCACCACGCCGTCGTTCGGGTCGTACAGTCGCGCGGCCAGCGCGGTAATCGTGGTCTTACCCGCGCCCGAGGGGCCGACCAGCGCGGTCAGCTTGCCGGACGGAGCGTGGAAGCTCACGTCGTGCAGGACCCCAGCCGTAGCGCCCTGGCGTTCTGGCGCGGGCAGCGCGATCGACTCCAGTGAGGCGAGCGACACCTCGCTGGCCGTCGGGTACCGGAACGACACGTGGTCGAACTCGATCTCGGGCGCCAGGCCCCCGGCGGTCGGGGCGGGCAGCACGCTCGCGTCGGGCCGCTCGGCGATCAGCGGCTTGAGGTCGAGTATCTCGAAGACCCGGTCGAAGCTGACCAGCGCCGTCATCACGCTGACCTGGACGTTGGACAGCTGCGCGATCGGGCCGTAGACCCTGACCAGCAGCTGAGACAGCGCCACCAGGGTGCCGATCTGGAGAGCGCCGCGGATGACCAGGGTGCCGCCGACCCCGTAGACCACGGCGGTCGCGAGCGAGGCGAGCAGCGAGAGCGAGATGAAGAACACCTGGCCGTACATGGCCTGGACGACGCCGATGTCACGTACCCGGCCAGCCCGTTCGGCAAAGACCTCGGACTCCTCGCGGGGACGGCCGAACAGCTTGACCAGCATCGCGCCCGCCACGTTGAACCGCTCGGTCATGGTCGAGCCCATGGCCGCGTCGAGCTGCATCGATTCGCGAGTGAGCCGCTGCAGCCGTCGGCCGACCCGCCGGGCCGGCAGCAGGAAGAGCGGGATCAGTACCAATGCGATCAGGCTGATCTGCCAGGACAGGTAGAACATGGTGACCAGGATCGCGCCCACGGTCAAGATGTTGGAGACCACGGAGGACATGGTGGANGTGATGGCCTGCTGCGCGCCGATCACGTCACTGTTGAGCCTGGACACCAGCGACCCGGTCTGCGCACGGGTGAAGAACGCGATGGGCTGCTGCTGCACGTGGCTGAACACCTGGGTGCGCAGGTCGTAGATCAGGCCCTCGCCGATCCGGGCGGAGTACCAGCGGGTGACGAAGCTGAGGAAGGCGTCGAAGACCGCGACCGCCGCGACCGTTCCCGCGAGGGCGATGACCAGTGCCTCGTTATGGCCCAGGATGCCCTTATCGATGATCGCGCGCAGCAGCAGCGGGTTGACCACGGTGATGAGCGCGTCGAGAACGGTGGCGAACAGGAAGAGCGAAAGGTACAGCTTGTACGGCTTGGCGTAGGAGATGATCCGGCGTACGGTGCCGGGCTTCAGCTTCTGATGGGTCACCGTCGGGTCCTGCCTGAAGGACCGCATCATCGTTATGTTGGGCCGCCCGTACATGACCAGGGAAACCTCCTGGGGGCGGCAATTAGTTCCCGTGCCGGACGGGATTGCTATCCGCTAGCAGCGAACTCCAGGGGCTATCCGGGCGGGGTCCCGGCGGTCTGGTGGGTCGACGTCGCCGGGCCGGTGCCACCTGGGCGTGGTCCTCAGCGCTTCACCTTGGTCTTGCTACTGCGGGTCGCGCCACCCCGCCCGCGCAACGTCACACCCGTCTCGGTCAGGATCCGGTGGACGAAGCCGTAGGACCTTCCCGTTGAGGCTGCCAGTGATCGGATGCTTTCGCCCGAGTCATACCTCTTGCCGAGGGTTGTCGCCAGCTTGCTGCGATCGACCCCGGTCACCCGCGTGCCTTTCTTGAGGGTGTCGGCCACATGTACCTCCCGTTAGCTGCGGTTTACCATTGAGTTATACGTTCCCCTGGTAATGATCAGGCATGACCGCAGGATTGGCCACCCACATGGCGGTAAAGGATCACCCATATTTCATGGGGCTATGGCGGAATCGCAGCCTTAGGCCGAACGCGTCAACTGACAACAGTTTACGCAAGCGCGACAAGGTCTGCGAAATCCTCGCTCCACGCGTCTTCTACCCCGTCAGGCAGGACGATTACGCGTTCTGGCGATAGCGCTTCAACCGCACCTTCATCATGAGTCACAAGCACTATCGCGCCACGGAAGCTCCGGAGCGCGCCGAGAACCTCTTCCCGGCTGGCCGGATCGAGGTTGTTCGTCGGCTCGTCGAGCAACAGGACGTTCGAGCCTGATACAACAAGAAGAGCGAGGGCTAGCCTCGTCTTTTCTCCGCCGGAAAGCACGCCAGCGGGCTTTTCCACATCATCGCCGGAGAACAGGAATGACCCGAGAACCTTACGCTGCTCCGATTCGGTAAGGTCCGGAGCGGCGGAACGCATGTGCGATAGCACCGTTCGCCCGGTCTCCAGCGTCTCATGCTCCTGGGCGTAATATCCAAGGCTAAGGCCGTGTCCTGGCGTGACTTTTCCGGTGTCCGGAGTCTCCAGGCCGGCCAGCAACCGGAGGAGCGTGGTCTTTCCCGCCCCGTTCAGCCCGAGGATCACCACCCGGCTGCCCCGGTCGACGGCGACGTCCACCCCGGTGAACACCTCGGCCGACCCGAAAGACTTGGACAGGCCGGTGGCCGACAGCGGAGTCCGGCCGCAGGGCGCCGGTACCGGGAAACGGAGCTTGGCCACCCGGTCCGCGGCGCGCTCGGCGTCGACTCCGGCGAGCATCCGCTCGGCGCGGCGCTGCATGTTCTGCGCCGCCCTGGCTTTCGTCGCCTTGGCCCGCATCTTGTCCGCCTGGGCCATCAGCGCGCTGGCCTGGCGGCCCGCGTTCACCCGCTCCCGCCTGCGGCGCCGCTCGTCGGTCTCGCGCTGCTGCAGGTAGGCGCGCCAGCCCAGGTTGTAGGTGTCCAGGCAGGCCCGCTGCGCATCGAGGTAGAAGA
>JGI26341J46601_10000091_pt1 | contig 25520 bp, 36 predicted proteins | sample BogFormECP12_OM3_FD_46601 | JGI IMG/M metagenome (IMG submission 46601) | reverse complement strand
ACAGTCGGCCAGAAGCAAATGCGGTGCCAAGCGAGAACCGACCGCCGCCGGTGTGCTGCCGGCAGCCCCCGGAAGCAGCGCCCCCGGCGGCGCTGCTGGAGCGGAATCCGTTGAGGTTCGATCACCCCACCGTCGTCATCCCCGTGCTTGACCTGCTTGACCCGGGAATCTGGTACCGCTTCACCGAGATGGCCGGGTCAAGCCTTGGCCATGACGAATAAGAGGAGCGATTCCTATCCGGGGACCGAAAGGGGCCCCCTAGTTTGCAATCAATTCTCTTGATAACGCCCGCTCGAGACTCGACGATTTAGTCCACCGCGAAAACGCAAACTGCGGACCGGCAGCGCACAGCGCGCAGCCCGCACTGCCCCTAGCCTGAGGACCGCCGGGAGGCGAACTCAGATCGGTGTCTGAGTTGGGGCGGAGGGGGCTATCGCCACGAGGAGCCGCAAAAGGGGAGACCGCCACGGTATCCCCTTCGCCAGTCAGGCCGCCGCCGATCAGCCCGCCAGGCCATATTCTTGCACACAGCGGTGCAGCATGTGCGGCACCCACGAACGAGGCGCGACGCAATGGCGAGACGTCAATTCCATCTCTCTTGGTTCCGATATCCCCCAAACCCCAGATCGTCCTTCCTCGGAGCCCCGGGTGTCCCCACCGGGGTTCTTTTTCAGCCGATCTGCCTGATCGTCCATAACATCTTGGGCAGGGCGGGACCGAAATCCTCGTCGGGGGCTTCGGAGAGGGTCACAATGGCTGCTGAGCAAAGGCAACACGAGAGATCGGGAATATCGGTAAGCCAAACCCGTATCGGCGGATGGCATAATGCCGATCCACGGCGTACTGCTGGGATGGAGGCAGAGCAAATGCTACCTTGGGTCAATCAAGAGGTCGGTTTGACACGAGGGGATAGTAACCATGAAATCGTTGTATTTAGTCTGCCTGCTGACCATTGCCGTCGTCCAGCAAGCGGTCGCCGCTATAGCCAGTCCGCCAAAGATCGGCCAACTACAGGTCGAGCCGATGAATTACTACTACCATGGACGCCAATATCCGTATCGCTACCACGGCCATTACTATAATCGTCGGGCGTGGCACAATGGTCACTGGCGTTACTATTAAGATAAGGCATAGAAGGAGCGCTTGGTCCAAGGGAGAGCGCGATCGAGAGGAAGGATGTGCGCCAGATCCGCGGTTATACCTGGAGCCCAGGAGAGTTCGGCGACCGAATGCTGGTATCGCTATGCATCGGACGTAGACAAAGGGGCAGAGGCGCTTCTAGACCCTTCCGGCCCTCGACGACATCGACGACGACGGATTGCCCTTCGCTGAGGCTCGTGAGCCCAGACCGCTCAAGAGCCGTGACGTGGACGAATATGTCTTTCCCATCGTTAGACAGAGTGATGAAGCCGTTGCCCCCCTCGGCGTTGAACATTTCACCGACTGGTATCCTCGACCGATGTGTCTGAAGATCGCCCTGTCGATGTCCCGACCCGGAAAACTCCGCCGCCGTGATCTGTTTGGAGTAGCGGTGCTCGCGTCGACGCTCAGCACCTCAGTGACGTGTGGCCCTTTGTGGCCGGGACCAACCCGCACCTCGACCGTATCGCCCCGCTGCACGGCGTTGATCCCGCTCTCAGCCAGCACGCTCCCATGAAGGAAGGCATCGCCGGACCCATCGGAGAGTTCGACGAACCCGAAGCCTTTGTCGGGATTGAACCACTTAACGGTTCCACGCACCGGCGGACCCGAGGCTGCCTCGATGGGAGTTCGACTGTATCGGGCTTCGATCACGCCAGCAGTGCCAACAGCACCGCAGTAAACAGCAAGAGGCCACAGAATGCCAACCGCATCCGTCTCTCAGGCAGGCGGCTGGCGAACTTGACGCCAGCGGAGATCGCCGCGATGCCACCAATCGCAAGCGGTAATCCGACCAGCCAATCGACCTCACCGGCTCCGGCATAAGCTAGTAATGCAACAAGGGCGCTCGGGGAAACTAGCGCCAGCGCCAGACCTTGCGCCTCCAACTGCCGCAATCCGAAGAACGTTGTCAGCAGCGGCGGCGCAACGAACGCCCCGCCGACTCCGAAAAACCCTGAGAACGCGCCACCGATAAGCCCAACGACCGTTATCCAGCCCCAGGCTCGCGTCGGCCCTACTGCAACCCTCGCACCGCCGCACCACGTGTGGTAGGCGACGGTCGCCGCAATCGTGGCGAGAAAGAGAGCGAAGGCGAGCCGTAGGACATGCGGGTCGAGACCGGTCGCCAAACGGGCTGTTGGATAGGTCGCAATCAAGGCCGACCCGGCGATGGTCGCCGCCATGCGCATATCGAGGCCAAAGCGTCGCCGATAGCGCGAAAATGCCCACACGACATTGGGCACCACCATTATTAGGACGGTGCCCTGCGCGGTTTGCTGATCCATGCCGTAGAAAAACCCCAACAGGGGGATCACAAGAAAGCCACCGCCGACCCCAAATAGCCCGCCAAGTAGACCCGCAATCCCACCGAGGCCCGCTGCGGCGGCGACGCGAATTGCCGTCGCTATCATGCGGACGGATGGTGCCTGGGAATACAGAAGGATCGAGAGTGCGGGATCGAGATCCTCCCGGCGAGGACGGCATCAGCACTGGCTACTGTCCCCCGCTCGCCAGATCCAACCTGACCTTGTGGCGAGTGGTAGTGGCTGAGCTTTAAATCAGGCAAACTCTCGCGGCTTCTGGACCCTTCCGGCCTTCGACGACATCGACAATGACGGTCTGCCCTTCGCTGAGAGCGGCGATGCCGGATCGTTCAAGGGCGGAGACGTGCACAAACACGTCCTTTCCGCCGCTATTTGGAGATATGAAGCCGAAGCCTTCTCGACGTTGAACCACTTCACCGTCCCCGTCTCCTCGACCGACGGCCCGCTCGATATAGCGGACTCGAAAGTTGATCGCCGTGGTGTCGTCGGAGCAGCGGTGCTGCTATCGACGCTTAGCACCTCGGTGACGTGTGGCCCTTTGTGCCCCGGACCAACGCGGACTTCGAGGGTTTCGCCTGGCTGCACCGCATTGATGTCGCTCCGAGCCAGCACGCTCCCATGGAGGAAAGCGTCGCCAGAGCCATCGGACAGTTCGACGAAGCCAAACCCCTTTTCGGGTTTGAACCATTTAACGACGGCGCGGAGCGACGGACCGGAGGGTGTCTCGAAAGGTGTTCGGTTGAACCTGGGTCGGGTTCCGAAAGGACGCGGCTGTGGGTCGTAGGTGTCAGCGTCAAAGTCGCGACGCCGCGAATGACGAAAATCTTGATCTCTCAACTTTGGTTCCTGGTGGGTTCGTGCCCGATCAGTTCGGTAGAGCGACGATGAGTTGACCTGTCGCAGAACTGATGGGGTCTTGGTTCGATGCGATCCTAAGCTGACCGGAAAGCTGCGCTGCTCGCGGCAGTGCCGCGTAGGTGGCCTTGCGGCATCCTCTGATCAAGGGGAAACGAGTGGGAATAAGGTTGGTTTTGTTCGGTTTGCTAGCCTGGTCGGGCAACGCCGGGCAAGGAGGTTTCCGTCCCTCCGCTCAGGGTGTCCGATGTGGCGCGGCTCCGACCCGTGGCGTCGGCTCATCCTCCCGCACTTTGAAGCCGCCCCCAGCGGTCTCGACCTGGTAACCGGCACACCATCGAGCGACGAAGGCACTCGCGAGGGTCGGATCGCCGAAATAGATCGACAGAGCGTCATTCAGCACGCCGCGTGTCCCCGATGGCGTCATCGCCCAGCCCTCGGCACCACAGTTCTCGTCGAGCCATGCCGTCATATCCGCATAGCGTTGGCCGAAGCCATCGGGGGGCACGCCGAGCCTGATGCGGACGGGGAAGCGCCGCTCGGCCGTCGTGATTATCTCGCGTGGGTTGCCGGGCATGCTTCTAAGACGGCACCGGGTTTGCGGGTTCAATAGGCTCCCATAGCAGGTGAAGGGGGAGCGTCACTTCGTTCCCGTGATCTGCCTACGGGCAAGCCTGGCCCAGATGATTAGAAGCGCGCTTCGCCGAGGGAACAAAAAACTGCCTTCGTGCCGGTCATCCCGCGCAGGCGTTCAGCTCAATTCGCGGTCGCCGCATTGCAGAGTTTACGGTCCGCTCGCCGGAGGATGAAAACGCTATCGTCGCCGCCGGGTGTGCCGAACTCGCCCCAGTCGCTGCCCTCGACGACGATTTGATCGGTGCCACCGCCGCCGCCGGTTACCTCAAGGCGCAGCCCGTCGCCCTCAGGAGTGAGACGAAACTTTCCGCCGTCGGCATCGAGATAGCAATCGAAGTGGTCGGCGGTTACTTTGCAAAACAACTCCTGCCCATACCACTCGTTGGACCGCTTCAGCATGAAGCCCAAACCGGCTTGGAAATCCGCCGGAGTGTTCTTGGTGATCTTATCGTCACGCTGGGCTTGATCGAAATCGACTACTACGCGCCGCACAGTCTGCTTTGGATGCGCGTTCAGATGGGCATGGTCGTAATAACGCGCGTAGCAAGGCCTGCCCCCGCTCACGCCCGCGAAATATCTGGTGTATATGTCAACTGCGTTTGCCGCAGATGGGTTAGCGGCAATTACAGACAGGAACAGAATAGAACGCATCTTCACCGGTTCGGACCGCCAGCCCTATCTCCCGCCTCAGCAAGCTCTTCCGCCCGCATCGCACTTTCTATGTCAGCCTCGTCGCCGTAGCGCTTGAGCATCAGGTAAGCGCGCGCCAGATGTCAATCTCGGGGATCACGCCCGCAGGTTATTGGGCGAACGTCTATGTTGGCAGGCGCGCTTTGTGACGAGACCGCCCAAGTCACGCTCCGTTCACCATTCCGTGAGAAATCTCCCATAAGCTTCGTGCGATGGGGACAAACGAGCCATGGACGGTTTGCCAAGTTGGGCGTCGTCGATCATGCGGTCGCGGTTGGGCTCATGCCGGGGCTCGCGCTGCTCTCGGCTCGCCCGATCGCCCGGCTGCTCCACCGCGTGCTGTGGCCGCGCCCGGAGGCGGCGCACCAGGTGCCGTTTTGCCTGATTTCGTCGAAATAGAGGTTGCTGCCGATCGCGGCCTTGACGTCGACTGTCACCCATATGGTTCCGGAATCTGCTAAGTCGCCGTCGCCGAAATCGCGAAAAATCTCTGGCGGGATTTGCTTACCATTCAGGGTGAAGGCACGGCGGGCCTCGGCGATGAGGGCGGCCGTCGCCGCCGCTTCGCCGGCCGGCGCGGGCAGCGGCANAAGAGACGAGCCGATCATCCACAGCGCGAGCGTTGCGCTTAGGCGGGACAGCGGTCGCAGGCGCATGGCGGCATTCCCATTGAAGGTCGCGTATCCGTCGGTCAGGATGACGGCCAGCCTACTGACTAGCGATGGAATAATGCCGCACATTTATCGCTTGGGCTATCTCCGGGTGCCGCGATATCAGGAATTTCCGATCGGGGAGCGCGTCAGCACTGCATCAGTTCGATGCTCACGCCATCGGGTGCGGCGACGTAGCATAGCAGGCTGCCGTTCACGCCCCGTTTCAGTTCGACCGGGAAGGTCACGCCCTTGCCGCGAAGCTCGGCGCAGAAGGTTTCGAGATTGCCCTGGTAGAGGAAGCCGAAGTGGTCGGTGCCCCACGCGTCATGGCTGGAAAAGTCGGCGTATTGCTGAATCGGCCTGGCGGGGACCGGGGCTTCGCCCGGTCGTCGGCCGCGAATAAGGATCGTCATGCCGCCGAGATCGACAAAGATCTGCGGGGCGCCGCGCGCCATCGTATTCGCGGCGATCGTCGCGCCGAACATCTCGACGTACCAATTGGCCGCCGCTTGCGGATCCTTGCTGATGATGTGGACGTGATCGAATTTGAATGCGGGATTGCTCACCGCCCGCCCTTTCGTCGCGGTACCTGCCGCCAGATTACGGGATGATACAGTATGGCATCGAACGGTGTGCGGCCATGCTTCCCCCCAGCGACAAGCTTTCGATCTGCTTCGCCCACGCCGCCTATCTGACGCATGAGCGGTTTTCGACCCTCGACACCGGCATCAGCAGCTTCGCAGTCCGCGATCCCCCGTCCGAGACCATCTTGGTTTGTTGGTCGTGGGCAGGGAGCTGTCGTAATACTCTTCTGCGTTGTCCCAGTTGTGCTCCGGACCAATGGTTTCAGCACACGCCTCTTCGAAGGTGACGGCTTCGACGACGAGATATTAATAGACGGGCAGAAGGTACTCACGCTGGCTGCGGATGAGCGGCTAACCCGGCTTCATCGGCGGTAGCACGTCGGCGGGGTCGATGCCCAGTTCGTAGAGGCCCATGTTGTAGAGGCACAAATCCGACGGCGGCGGATGCAGCGGGCCGAGCGCGCCGTCGCGGAACAGCTGCTCCAGCCGAGAGGTCTTGAATATGCCGTGCGCGCCGCCGAGCGTCAGCGCCATGCGGGTGATGCCACTCACCGTCTNACCAACCATGTACTTGGCCCGGTAAAGGGCGGCGGTGGTTTCCGCCGTAGGCCCTTCCTGGTCGCTGAGCCAAGCCGAGCGATAGGTGATCAATCGCGCCGCTTCGAGATCGGCGCTCATCTCGGCGATATGCCGGCGTACGTCGGGGTGATAGGCCAACGGCTGAGCATAACCTTCCGGTTGGCGGGTGTGGACGACCCTGCGCAGTTCGTCGAACGCCGCTTGCGCGACGCCGAGATAGACCGGAGTGTACGAGCCCCAGAACCAGTTCAAATAGGTGTGGCGGAACGGCCGCGTATCGTCCGAGCGAAAGACCGCGGCGCTTTCCGGCAGCCAGCATTCGTCAAGAATCAGCGAGTCGCTACGGGTCGCGCGCATGCCGAGCACATCCCAGTTCGGGTCGACGCTGCGCCCCTCGGCCCCGCGCGGCAGCATCAGGATAATCCCGGCCGATGGGCTCGTCGCCCCATACGGATAAGCCATCACCAACACAAAATCGGCCGCTTCGAGCATCGAGGCGAACATCTTGCGGCCGGTGACGCGATACCCGCCATTCGCCTGCCGCGCCCGCGCCTTCAGCGGCCGCTCGCCGATCAGCGACGTGGTGACCGGCTCGGAGAAATTGCCGGCGATCAGCTTGCGCTCCTAAACGACAAGGTCGGCGATGCGCCGCTTGGTCTCGGCCGAAACCTCGGCACTCTCCAACAGCGGCATGACGACCGAGGCATGCATGTTGAAGGCGAGTGCCGTCGACGGGCAGCCCTGGCCCAGCACTTCGTAGGCGATCGTGTGATCGAGAAAGCTCGCGCCCAAGCCGCCCCACTCCTTTCCGACCGTCAGCGCGAGGAACCCTTCCTTGCGCAGGCGGTCGTAATTCTCGAAGGGATGGCTGGCGTCGCGGTCATGCGCCGCCGACCGGGTGGCGAAATCGGCCGCCAGCTCGCGGCATTTGTTGCGCAGGCGCTGCTGCTCGGAGGTGAGCTGAAAATCCACGCCTCAGACCTCCTTGGCCGGTCACGCTACAACAGCAAGAAACGGATTGCTCCCAAAGTCCGGCTGGATCGGCGCGCTGGCTAACCGGTAAACGGTCTGCGCATCGGCGGCCGCCAGGTCCGCATTGTCCCCGGCGGTGCGGTGCGCGCGAATTGCCATCTGCTGCCAGATGACTTTGCCGCCATTGTCTCTAAAACCGATAAATGATCTGGTGATGGATGGATTAGTGTTCGAGGCGTAGGTCGCCGGACATGATGCCAAGTCAACGATGCACCACAGCACGTTCGACGCGATAGTATTCGGAATTATCGACGCACCCCCCGATGTGGCGCTAAGCTTGATCCTGTTCCGCAGCGTATCGACGGCCACGATATAATACAACTGTGTTTCCATCGTGAACTCGGCGGGGGCTGCTGATTGGCCCAAATCTAGACCAAAATAATCCTCAGTCAGAAAAATCGTCGCGCCGACATCCAACGGCACTTCCGGAAGGGACGATACCCCGCGTGCTGATTTGAGGTTTATCCACCCGTTCAAAGAAATATCTAGAAAATCCATGAACATCCAGACATCGCCAGCAATGTCCTGCCGTATCGGGTAGAAACCGACGACCGACCAATACCGATATGTTTGTTGCGTGCCGCGACCATAGCAAAGATCGATGGTCTGATCGCCCGAGAAGATCGAGCAGTGCTGGTTCATCATGCCGATGTGGTATTTCTGCTGCATGTCTGTCATCGTGATCAGCGCACTGCCCCACGATTCGCCACTGTGCAGGATCTTGGCCCGCGCCCAAACAATGCCTACATAAGCCATCATCCAGGGATCTGAGGAGCCACTGCTGTTACTCTGTGGGAGTATAGGCCAGACCCAATTTTGATATTGGTAAAATTCCCAGAATCCGCCATTGCGCTTCGCAGGTGGCATGGCATTGATAATCTCCACTGCGTATTGGCACGAATCCCTAACGCAATCCTTAAAATAATTCCACTCGCCGAACTCGGTTCCGTCAGCGAGGGTCGCCGGAGCCACCGCGGCCGCGAGCATCACATCCCTGAAGGCCCAAGCCTCACCTCTCGGCTGCTGCCAACTGCACAAAGCCAGACCATAATATGTCTTCGTGCTAGTCGTCTGCTGACGCGGGATATATGAGGATGCGACGGAGAAGTCCGAGCTGCCGATCATCAGAGGGAGCGTGCCATTGGATAGGCAGATATCCAGATTGTGCCTACCGCCCTCCACAATATAGGTGTAGTGCGCGGCATTGGGCCAGTGGCTGGTGTCTACATTATTGTTAGCTGAGCCACCCTCGCCAGAGCCCCAGTTGCCGCATGTCCTATAATCAGGGATGCCTGCCTCGGTTGTCGCACTGACATTGATCCCCCCATAACCTGATGCTTTGCACATTACGGTCGGTCGCGCCGTCGTCATGCCAGGATAAGATTCGGGTCTGAGATTCGGAACATGGCCGTTCACGTCAATCCACTGTGACGGATGGGTCATATACCCGAGCGCTGTCACTCGATGATTTTGCGCGGTTATCACGGTTTGGAGGCACAGATCACGCATGTTCCAGTTTGGAATAAACCCTATGCCCGGACGATCGCCACCGACATCCAGAGGCACATAGGTGAACCAGTCCGCAAAAGACTCGAACACTAGGAGTCCCTTAACCATCGGCGCATATTGGATGGGTCCGCTCCCCGGATTGGCGGCGATCGTCAGATCTTGCTTAGGAGTGAGGCCGGTTGAAAGGAAGTAGTTGCGCGCCGCAGTTATGGACTGCCGGTTGCTCTGCACCGGATCGAGCGTGACATGGAGGTGCAGTGCCTCCAGTGTCCCCTTCACCCATCTTGGCTTCCCATCGGAGCGCGCCGTGAACCATCCGGCCCTCGGCCAGTGCCCGCCGACGCCGCCGACTTGTGTGCGACCGGTAAACGGAAAGTCGGATGCGGGCGTAAAACTGACGACGCTTCCGGATACGCCTGTCACGGTAACGTGCTGCCACGGCGAGTTGGAATATATGCCATTGAGAAAGATATTCAGTACCATGCCGGTCGTGATCCCAGTGGTGCCGTCAAGGGTGATCGACGTAGCTCCAGCTGAGGCAGCCGCTTGGCAGGTGGCGGTGCGAGCCGTGCTTCCGGGATTCAATGTGAGCGTCGTGATCGTCTTCGAGCCGTTCTTTAGCGACGGGTTGTAATTGTACCGGTCAGGTGGGAAGGCCGTGTAGCTCGTTCCATCGGCTGATTGATTCAATAGGCTATTGTGGAGATAGGCAAGATACTCGACATCCCTGATCGCCCCGGTCGACGGATCGAGCCACAACCACACGTATCCGCAGACGTGCAGGTGCGCGTGGTTGATCGTCCCATTGGTCAGCTGTCCCCAGGCTCGGAAACCCATACAGCACGGCCCCTTGTTGATCTGCTGCACATAGGGGCCGGCTAGCAGCGTGTTGAAATGCGCGAGCCAGTTGCCGCTCGAATAGGGGTTCGATTGTCCGGTGATGCTCGCTACCGAATCGCAGGCAACAATGAGGTCCTGCGCACCGGCGAAGGATTGCATGTCGGTCAGAAGTTGTGAGGCGGTCTTGCCGGCGGATAGCGCGTTGTCGAAGCTGCGGTTCAAGCGGGAGATCGAGATCGTATCAGTGCCGCCGGCCGAGATCGCCCGGGCGGTGTAGCTACGGACCTCGCAGAATCTCACCGAACCGTCCGGCCAGTAATTGATCGCGTCGAACTGCGCCGGGAGCGCATTGCTGGCGCCGTCCTTTAGGTGGAGCGAACTGCCGGACGGCACGTCGCGCTGCTTGAGCGCGAGGCCGAACCGGAATGGCGATCCAACCGGAACCGTCTTCCTCTGCGAAGTCTCGGTGAGGGTGCGGGTCGTGATGGCGCCGGACGGCGGCGGTGAGATAGCGGCGTGACGTTGCTCGACCGATCGAACGGCCGCTGGCCCGGTCAGCGCGAGCGCTCCCGCGGCACCGCTCGTCTTCAGCAGTCGCCGCCGTGTGATCCTCATCCCTCAGAGCCCGTAATCGAAACTGTCGAACGGCCTGGCCACGAAACACCTAATCGACACAGTGACGGCGGAGAATCCAGCCAACGACTTCGGCGCCTTCGCCAATCACCGTTCTGCCGAGCGCGAATAGTGCGGCGAGCGGTTGCCACGCCGTCTCCGGTCATTGATTTGATGGCAGCCCTCAAACGCAGCCTCGCGCAGGAGGCGCCGTCCGCGAAAGGCGCTACGGTTAGGAAACGAACCAAGATGACACCCGATCGGCGCCAGGGGGCGTTGCTCCTGACGGTGTCCGGCGGCCGAAAAAAGAGGCAAGAACCGGCGACAATCGCCGCGAAGCGACGCAGGAAGGCCTGACGACAGCAAACGAGGGGAAGGCCCGCCCACTAAGTTTGGCAGATCAGTGCACCTGCCCCGGAGGTGTCGTGTTCGCGAGCTGCCCGATCGCATCGATGATCCGCCGCCAGACCGCCACGCCGGCATCGTCACCATCCGCCGCGAGCTGGTCGGCCCGCCGGGCGCTTTCCTCCTCGGCGTTGTCGCCGTAGCGCTTGAGTTTGTCGTGCCACGCCAAGGCCCAGCCGATCGGCTGGCCGAGTGGCCGCCTCAGCTCGACAAGCCCCTCCTCGCCGAAGATGCGGACCTCGTCCCACATATCGAGGCCTTCCTCGAGGCAGGTCATGTGGCACTCCAAGCCCTCGAACATCACCTCGATGAAGCCGCCGCGGTCGGTGCGGCCTGAAGCGCCGGGGCGGATTCGAGCGCGCACCGCCCGGGGCGTTCGGCCGATGAGCCATTGGGACGAGATCGGCCATGTGCGAGGCGCGGCCAGTGAACGGGCCGCCGCCACTGAGTGCCGGGTCGATGAGCCACCCCTCCTTCGGATAGCCGAGCTGAACCGTCTCGATATAGCGGACCCCGCCGAGTGCGCCGCTCCGAATGACCTCTCTCGCCTTGATACAGCCTTGGTCGAGTCTGCGGTTGAAGGCAACCCCGGCGACGCATCCGCGCAGCGCGGCAAGCGCGGTCAAGGCGTTTGCCTCCTCGGCATGCATCACGAAGGGCTTGTCGAGGAGAACGTGACGGCCTGCCTCGGTCACCGCGCGCGCGTGAGCGGCGTGCAGCGCGTGCGGTGTGCTGACAATCACCAGCAGCCGTTTCACTCGGCCGACGCTGGCGATGCTCGTGGCAATCGGATGCGCATTGTCGCGTGGATTCCGGCTCAACAATCTGCGCCACTTCTGGGACACCGAAAAGGGTCGCGCGATTGGGTGTCTCGCTCGAAGCGGCTGATGAGCGAAGGTAGGCTCACCGGGCGGCTGTTGCTTTGGCGCGGGTCTTGGATGGTGGCTTCGGTTTCGCCCTGATCCGCATTGCCCGGCCCTCCGGCTGATCAATATCGAACGCTCCGGTCTTTCGGACCAGATCGCTCAGTTTTCGATAGCCATAGGTGCGCGGGTCAAAGTCGGAGGCGATGTTCGCTAGGCGCTGCCCCACCGCGCCCAAGCCGAACCAACCATCTTCCGTCTCCATCTGCATTATGGCCCTGTTCAAGATGGGAATGGCCGCGCTAGGCGGTTGCAGGGCTTTGGTGGAAGGCCCCTCTTCGGCAGTCGAAACCTGGGCCTCGGGTAACAAGTTCTCAGTGTAGATGAACTTACGGCACGCCTGCCGGAAACTCTCGGGAGTCTTCTGCTCGCCGAAGCCGTAGACATCGGCACCCTGTTCCCTGAGACGAGACGCAAGGCGCGTGAAGTCGCTGTCCGAAGAGACGAGACAGAAGCCGTCGAGCCGACCGCTGTGTAAAAGGTCCATGGCGTCGATCACCAAGGCGATGTCGGACGCGTTCTTTCCAGTCGTGTAGGCAAACTGCTGGTAGGGGTCGATCGCGTATTTTTGGAGGATGTCCGCCCACGACTTCAAACGCTGGCCCGAGAAATCACCATAGATCCGCCGAACACTGGCCTCACCGAACTTGGCGACCTCCTCAAAAAGCCCAGCGGCGATGCGTGGCGATGTGTTGTCGGCATCGATGAGGATCGCCAATCGGCGCGTGCGGCTTTCTTCTGGCATGTTTGGACCTCCGCTGTTCGTGCCCGAGAGGGGTCACCAATACGCCTCTGCCGTTTTCGGCCTCCCTGAACGGGGAGCCCATCTGGAGTAGGAACTGCGAGGCTGGCAGATCCGCTTCCGCCATAGTTTGGTTCTGCCGTTTTGACTGACAACTTACCATACCGGCCAAAATCGAGACGGCGATTTTAGGATCTCCATATCGATAGCGGCGATCCGTTACCATCCTTTGCGGTTCCCCCAGCCCCAAGAGAGGCCCCGATCTTCCCTCATTTTCTCCTAAAATAGGCTCAGTTCGATCTTGCGGACCGACATCGCTGGACCGCCCCGCGAAACGACGAGGGCGGACGGCCATATGTCGCTCGGAATGCATCATTGAACCGGCGTACGCTGCGAAACCCGGCGGCAAAGGCAATCTCCGAGAGTGGCATTGTCGTTTGATCGATTAGCCGTTTTGCCGCCTGTACACGTCGGGTCGTCGCTATCTCACTTGGAGTCGCGCCCGTATGACGGAGAAACAGTCGCAACAGGTGGCGCGGTCCAAGACCCAGGCGATCAGCAAGTTCCGCGACTGAGGCTTCGTTCAGGAATCCTTCCTCGATTAGACGCATACCGCGCGTCACCGTCGTTGCAGTTCCGCTCCACGCAGGGCTTCCCGGTGCGGTCTCGGGGCGGCAGCGAAGGCATGGCCGGAAGCCTGCCCGCTCCGCGGCGGCTGCCGAACCAAAGAACAGGACATTCGCCGATCGGGCGGGTCGTACCGGACAGACCGGACGGCAGTAGATCCGGGTCGTTCGAACGCCCGTGAAAAATGAGCCATCGAATGCCCGATCTCGCGCCAAGCGAGCACGGTCGCATACGTCCCAATCGAGACCCGGCGGCAATCCCGTCATCATCCAAGGTCAATTTAGCCTCGCAGGCACGATTGACCTAGCTGAAATCGGACTCTGTCGGCGGATCGCGTCCGAAAACGGCCAGCGCTAACGCGACTGAGCGATCAAGTATCCGGCCATGCATGATCGCACAATCACCGGCAAGCGGCCCTTGCTGCCGCTCTATCACGGCTGGCTCGTCGTGGCGGCGGCTTTCCTTGTCGCCCTATACGGGTTCGGGCTTGGCTTCTACGGACCGGGCATCTACCTCGTGGCGCTCAAGGCACTTCACGGCTGGCCGATCGCCGAATTGTCATCGGCGATAACAACCTACTACGTTCTCGGTGCCACCTTGCTGTTCTTTTGGGTCGGCCCGCTTTTCGATCGTCACGGCGCGCGAAAAATGGTCCTGATGGCGACCGTCGCGATGGCGAGCGGCACGGTGCTACTCGCGCTCGTCAACCGCCCCTGGCATGTGTACGCCGCGTTCGCCGTGATGTCCGTTGGGTGGGCCACGATGAGCGGGGCAGCGATCAATATCATCGTCGCACCGTGGTTCGACAGACGCCGTGGGTTGGCTCTTAGTTGGGCGCTCAACGGAGCGAGTGCTGGCGGCATCATTATCGCACCGCTGCTGACCTTTCTCATCGCCCGGTTCGGCTTCGCCTTTGCGATTGCATCGGTGTCCGCATCGATGCTCGCCATCCTCATTCCGGTAGCAATAGTGGTGCTCCGGCCGAGGCGGTCCGATGAATATGATCCGGTGGAGGGCGCTGCTGATCCTGACAAGGCCGCATCACCTGCCGAGGCATCCTGCTTTCGCCTCATTACAGTGCTGAGCAGTGGCGTTTTCATCTCGATCTCGGTTCCGTTTGCACTCGGATTGACGGCACAGGTCGGCTTCCTGACANATCAGATTTCGTTCCTAGCGCCGACAATCGGGACCGTCGCTGCTGGTTGGGCCGTCAGTCTGACGGCATCTGCCGCCGTGCTCGGGCGTATCGCGACCGGGTATATCGCCGACCGCTTCGATCGGAGAGCCGTGGCCTGCGTCTACTTCATCGTGCAGATGCTTGGGATGGCGATTTTGGCGACGGCGACGACGCCAGCGATGCTCTACCTCGGGTGCGTGTTGTTCGGCCTTGGCGTCGGGAATACGACATCGCTTCCTGGCCTCTTGGTTCAGCAGGATTTTCCGAAGCAGCAGTTCGCCCGTGTCGTCAGCCTAGCGGTCGCGATCAACCAGTTCAGCTTCGCGTTCGGACCAACTTTACTCGGCCAAATTGAGCACGCGGAAGGCGGCTACAGCGCCGGGCTGCTCGTTTGCCTATCGATGGAGGCACTGGCGGCGCTCGTCGTCATCTCGCCAACGATAGCGCGATGCCGAAAGGCGGGCCGCGTCACAGGCTAGGCATTGACGCCTTGGGGCCTCGATCTCGTCAACCCGGACCCTGAACACCCCATCGACCGGCTTTCGCCTTGCTTGCTATTGCCATTCCCCTATAAAAGACCCCCTCAAACTCTTCCAGGTGTTGCTCGTACCGCGCCGTCTCTGCTTCCAGTGCAGACGTCAGCCGATCACGTACACGCCGCGCCGCTCGCGCTTCGTCCTGCTGAAGGGCAGGCAACTCGACGGGGCTGCCGGACAACGATCGGGTTGAGCGGGGCTTCCCTGCCTTCGCGCTTGATGCCAACATAACCGCAGGCCAATACGCGGGCCAATCCGGTGTGGCGATTGGCAGTGGGGATCAGAATGGCGACAGTGGAACTCTATCACTTTTGGAGTTCGGTGTGCTCGGTGCGGTGTCGGATGGCGCTTGAGGAGAAAGGTATCGCTTGGACAAGCCGCTACATCGATCTTTTCGCGTTCGACCAGCTACGGCCCGAATACCTTGCGATCAACCCGAAGGGCGTGGTGCCGACGCTGGTGCACAACGGCCAGCCCGTCCGAGAGTCCTCCGTCATCAATGAATACATCGACGCGGCCTTCGAGGGACCCATGCTCACGCCGAGTGATCCGCTACACGCGGCGCGAATGCGCGAGTTCGTCTATGCGTGCGACGAGGGGTTCTCGGCGATCGTCAAACTCACCATGGTCCGATATATCCTCCCAAAGCTGCGCAACCGTTGGGGGGACGTAGAACTGCACCAGCAGGCTGCGCGGCGTCCTACGCGGTTCTATCAGGATATTCATGGTCGCGCCGTCCGTGGCGAGATCACTGAAGCCGAACTTGCGGACGCCCATGCTACGATCGAAGACCTGCTTGATCTTCTTGAATGCACGCTTGCTCCAGGACCGTGGATCGTCGGGGAACAATTCAGCCTCGCGGAGATTTCAATCGCGCCGTACATGTTCCGGCTTGCCGCGCTGGGAGCGGATCAATTCTGGTCCGCCGATCGCCGCCCCCGAGTCGCGGAATGGTATCGGCGACTGTCCGCGAGGCCCGCATTTCAGACCGCCGTCTCATGGCCCGACGAGTCCGGTGGCGGGTATGAGGAGGTCGGGCTGACGACGAGGCGTTGAGGTTTATCGCTGCGCATATGTCGAGCTTGACGATCCGAGCCTTCATCGAGCCTGCCTTCGAGCATCAGCCGCTTTATTCCGCCGACGATCTCCATGCCGGTGGGAAATCGAAAGCGCGTCATCGCGCTCGGATTCCGCCCCCGATCCCCCGCGAGGCCGCGACGACATTGACCCATCGGTTTTCCTATCTCGCGCGGGAACCTTGTTGCTATAGAAGGCCGAAAACCCGACGATGGCCCTCGTCGGCACCGGAATCCGGGGAATGTCGGCTAAACCAGGGGGGATACGATGAATCGGTGCAGCATCATCCGTCTATCTGCAATTATCGGGCTGGGCCTCGCCATACTGCCGCGACCTGCGGTCAGCCAGCAGAAATCGCTGAAGGAGCAGTTGGTCGGGACCTGGACAATCGTGTCATCAGTCCAGACGCACAAAGATGGAACCAAAATAGACGGCAATGGCGCGAATCCGAAGGGTCTCTTCATATTAACTTCAGATGGTCATTACTCATTTATGATCTCGCGCTCTGACATTCCCAAATTTGCGAGCAACGAACGGGACCAGGGCACGGCAGATGAATACAAGGCCGTCGTGCAAGGGGTGACTGCCTACATCGGAACCTGGTCGGTCGACGAAGCCAGCAAGACCCTGACGACGAACATCGAGGCAGGGTCGTTTCCCAATTTCGTTGGGAGCAGTCAGAAGCGAATCATCACCTCGCTGACGGGGGACGAACTGAAGTACACGAATCCCACTACGTCCACCGGGTTTGTCACCGAATCGGTGTGGAAGCGCGCGATGTAGTTCCGGGCCGACCGCGGTACTGCCAATGAGCGTGATGAAATCGCGGTGTCTCATTCGATCACCTCATCGGCACGGGCGATCAGCGCCGTGGAGAATTCTACACCTTCTGGCTAAGGTGGACGGTGGAGAACCTCGCGTTTGCCTTCATCGCTCGAAGGGGGATCCCGGAGACAGCGGTGGAACGCGGGTCCGGCGACCAGATTGGTGTCGGCTAGGGATTGGGCGCGCGTCCATATACCGGGTATTGGGAGCCGAGACCCGAGCCGGGCTAAACCTCAGTCCTGGCTAGGTCGCCGTCGTCGCCGACCGGGGCCTTCCTCGCCGCCGAGATCGCGGTTGTGCCGCTGGTGGTTCTTCAGGGGCGACCGGCTCCGGTTCTTCGCGGGATGCCCTACGTCCCTGCCCGAGGCCGATCTGTTTCGCCAGACCGGATCGCCGCTCCGAAAGTATCCGCCGGAACTGATCCACCCCGTATCCCTCGGGGATCACCTTGGTTCGGTGACGGCCAGTAGTTCAACCAACGTTTACGACCCTTCCCTGCTAGCCCAGTCTATACCAGGCCTTTTTCGATGCCTGGAACCAAGCAGCCGACAGTTCTCTAGAAGGGCGTCTATCCTTCTGGAACTGGGACCCCAATGCGGTCAGTAACAACGCGAACGTCACAGCCTGCTGTGCCGGCAACTCACTGGCGGGAAATTCGGGGGGTCAGGCCAGGCTTTAATGGGAAGGCCTACTACACCCAGATGCTCGCCGAAGTTGTTCGCTACTAAGACCGTTTTACAGCCGACGTCTTCAATTAGCTCGCGCGCCCTTGCGAGCGCCGCCGGCTCGGTCGGGAACTCTTCCGTTCGGAATATTCCCCCCGTGATCTGCTCGTCGGTCAACATCGATATGGACATATAAGAGATTCGATAGGGCATCTCTTCCTCCCAGTCGTGCGCATGTGCCGTCGATGCGTGAGGTTCCGAGCGACGGAGAGCAAGAGCTCACCGTCGATTGCGGGCGTCGGAAGCCTTACTAAGTTTTCGCTGCCCGTCGGGGGCGGCACAGGCGACGCGCCAACGAGAGGAGCGGTCTGCATGGGGAGCCGATCCGTGCCCGTGTATGGGCAGATGCGAAAAGGGCGGTCGGCGGGCGGCAGGCTCGACCTACTGGCGCCGAATTCGGCGATGACAATGGGCGGCCAGGTACAGAGGAGTTACAAGCCGCCAACCGCCAGTTAGGATCTTGGGTGTGTATCGAGGATCGGAGGGTCAAGGCAAGTTACCTCGGTTTGCATGCGGAAGTCAGCCGCACAGGCACGGAGGGCTTGCTCGGCGATCGACCGCGCCCGTGCGAGCCCTCCGGTGCGCCCGGCGGCGATCGGAAGAGACTCCTCCGAGGGGATGACGCTCCAGTGAAATCGGTATGCCCCGTCGACACGGGTGTCCCTGATGATACCGCGGGCGCCGGAAGCGGGATCGACAATCAGTTCGGCGCTCGGGCTGAGCGCGCGCCACTTCGTTATGCAACGGTGCATCGCATTCGCGCCCCAGCCCGCCTTCCGGTCAGTGTGGTAGGCCTGTGGGTGCAAGGCGCATCACGGCGATCGTCCGCCATATTCTGAACCAGGTGAGCAACTCGTCGCGGTCGCCGCGCCCGAGCATCTGATCGGCGCACCTCGCGACCTCGAGCTCGGCGTTGTTGCCATGCTGGTGCAGCAGCAAGTGAGCAGCACGGCAGATATCCACCTCCGAAAGCATCATATTTCCCTGAGGACTAGACACGAGACACAGGCGAAACGTAAACCGGTGATAGGACCAGTGAGAACTGTCCGAAGAATTTCTTGGCGAAACCTAACAAACACTTATGTGTAGGGATCAAGATCCCTTAATATTGGAAACCTACACATTTTATCCTCGAAAACCAAATAAATTCGTAGTAAATGTCGTCAACCATGTCGATGTGAATGCCGGGATGAGCCAGCCGGATTAGCGATCGTGGTGCAGGAGCGCTCGCTCGGTCGTGATTACCCGGCAGCGCGCCTCACTGTCGGTCGCGGAAAGAGAGCAGGTAGACAGCATCACGAACCTGGACCATGGGATCGGCCGTCTCGATCCCCGGCAGCAGGTTCGTCGGTCCAAATAGCGTCGCCTTGTCGGCGGACGCGATCGTCAACAATCCACCGGGTATTTATGCGTCCAGTCGAGGCCGGTGCGGGTCAGCAGCCTCATCCCGCCCCGGTCCAGCCGCGCATGCATCCGGTAGCCGTCGAACTCGATTTCGTGCAGCCATTCGGGCCCTTCCGGGGGCTCTTCGACCAGTTTGGTGAGTTGCGGCTTGACCCAACTGGGAGGCGCCGTTGCCTCGGCGCGCCGCGGTCCCGCGAGCGGTCGCGCCATATCTCTAGGCACGACTCACCCGCAGACCGANGTCGGTCAGACCTATCCGTTGACCTGCCGCATGATTTTCGTCCACCGGTCCACGATCGGCAGCACCGTGTCCGCCTTCTCGGGCGGGAACATTGGCACTACGCGGGTCACGCCCATCTTGTTGAGACGCTTCACCCGGTCAAGATCCTCGCCGAGGCCGAACGAAGTAATCTCGATGGAATCCGGATCGCGGCCGGCTTCCTTCGCCATTTCGCGGAATTTCGGCAGCACCTCGGCGATATCGCCACGCGCCGTTGGAATCCAACCATCGCCATAGCGGATCGCGCGCCGCGCGCCATGCGGGAAAGCGCCGCCGACATGGATCGGCGGATGCGGTTTCTGCACCGGTTTGGGCCTGGCGATCATAGGATCGAAATGGACGAACTCCCCATGGTATTCGGCCTCGGCTTTCGTCCAGATTTCCTTCATCGCCTCGATGGATTCGCGCATCCGCTTGAAGCGGCTCGCATAGACGGTGCCGTGGTTCTCCATCTCATCTTGGTTCCAGCCTCCGCCGACGCCAAACAGGAACCGTCCCCGGCTCACCTGGTCGATCGAGGCGACCAGCTTGGCGGTCTGGATCGCGTCCCGCTGCTGCACCAGTAGCACGCCGGTGCCGAGTTTGATGGTCTTGGTAACTTGGCTGGCCGCGGCCAGCACCACGAACGGGTCCATCGCGTCATAGTACTGTTTGGGCAGATCGCCCCCTCCCGGGAATGGCGTCTTGCGCGATAGCGGGATATGCGAGTGCTCAGGCGCCCACACCGACTCGAAACCGCGCTCCTCGAGCGCGCCGGCCAGCTCCATCGCCGACATCGAATAATCGGTAAAGAACATCGCGCCGCCGAAATGCATGCCACTCTCCCTTGGTATTCCCTAATCTGGCGGCTGAGGTTAGCTGGTGGCATCGGCCGACGCCATCAATTACCCATCCCACGACACGCGGTGTCATACGAACCGCATCCGCGCCGACCAGCGATCGGGAGGGCTCAAATGGGGACCGAAGGGGGCCCGGAAAGATCCTCGGCCGAGGCGGGCGGCGCGCGCAAAATCATCCATATCGACATGGATGCGTTCTACGCATCTGTCGAACAGCGTGACAATCCGGAGCTGCGCGGGAAGCCCGTCGCCGTCGACGGATCGCGCGAACGGGGTGTTGTTGCAGCCGCAAGTTACGAAGCACGCAAGTTCGGCGTGCATTCCGCGATGCCGTCGATCACAGCCAAGCGAAAATGCCCCGATTTGATCTTCGTAAAGCCGAGGTTCGATGCCTACAGGGCGATCTCTCTGCAGATCCGGGAGATCTTCGCCGCATACACGCCGATCATCGAGCCATTGTCACTCGACGAGGCGTATCTCGATGTCACTGAAAACCTCAAGGGCATCGTCTCAGCGACTCAGATCGCGGAAGAAATCCGAGCAAGAATCCGAGCCGAAACCGAGCTCACGGCTTCGGCCGGCGTCTCCTACAACAAGTTCCTCGCCAAACTGGCCTCGGATCACCGCAAGCCGGACGGGCTCTTCGTCATCACTCCCAAGATGGGGCCGGAATTCGTCGAGACCCTGCCAGTCAGGAAGTTTCACGGCGTCGGGCCTGCGACGGCTGCCAAAATGGAGCGACTTGGGGTCAAGACCGGGCTCGACCTCAGGGCGCAGACCCTGGCCTTCCTGCAGCAACATTTCGGCAAAGCGGGCTCTTACTATTACTGGGTTGCGCGCGGCGTCGACGAGCGGCCTGTCCGCGCCGATCGGATACGGAAATCCGTCGGTGCAGAGAACACGTTTCCCGCCGATCTTTTCACCTACGAAGCTGCGCGTGATGCGCTTCGAGAGATCGTCGACAAGGTTTGGGGATATTGCGAGGGCTCCGGTGCTCGCGGCCGCACAGTCACGCTCAAGGTCAAATTCGCTAATTTCCAGATCACGCGAAGCCGCACCGGTCAGACGCAGATCAGAACGCGAAGCGAACTCGAACAGCTCGGCAACGCCCTCCTCGAACCTCTCTTTCCCGTCGCGAAAGGCGTTCGGCTCCTGGGTGTCTCCTTGTCTTCGCTCGCGGTGGAAGAGGCTGAACGCGAGCCCGAATTCAGGCTGCCCCCTTAGGCCCCGTTTTGTCGCCGAGCCAGCAGAGTCTTCTCTTTGTCAAAAGAGTCTTTGTCTTTAAGGCGAACTGCGCGGATGTATGGCCGCCGCTATCCCTGGGCCGTTGCGCCGTTGGCGGCTTTTTTCGGTATTATTATCCGCCCTAGGCAGCAATCGGCTCGATCAGGCTCGGGTCGTTGTTCTTGACGTTTCCTACTCGCGGGCTCACCGGCCAGCATGTCATCTTTTCGGAAGCGTAGGGGGCGAGTAGAGCCTTGAACCGGGGCACATCGACCGACGCTTCGCGACGCCAAACCGGCCGGGCCCCGGTTTCAGCCGCGCTGCCGCGGCTTACGGTCGTGCCAATCGGGACTGACCGGAGTGGTTCAATGCAGCAGCAAGGCGACAGCGCTTGCGCCGGAGATGGTCGGGATGGTGATGCGAAGCCGTTTGCTCGCGCCGTAGCTCCTCACCTCGATCCGCGGGGTCTGAACCGGACCGAAAAATTGTAGGCAAATCTGACGCAAAAACGGCCGTCGCCTGCCCTATGAACATGGGCGTGCGGGGGGGTCGAACATATACCTGGATGCGCCGGTTTCGGGGCGAGGGACCCGGCCACACAAAGTGGTCGAGTCGCCGAGCCGCGCTCACGTCGGCCATGGAAAAGGGCGTGTAGATGCCGACGACCCGCCCGCGCAGGTCGCCGGAGCGTTCATCGAAGGTTCGTGTCAGTAGATTGAGCATTAAGGGTCTCGCGCGCCAAATCGCGTCCATCGAATTCGGCCGTAGGCGTCGCACGCGAACACAGCCGGCCGGCCGCTATCGACCCTAAGAGCCATTCCTGGTCCACGCACATGGATGGTCGGGCCGGCCAGGAAGCGGACATTCGTGCCGGATTTCGGCACATGCGAGTCGTCGGCGGCTCACGCCAGTTCGTCGAGCAGCGCTTTGGCGTCCTTCAGATCGGGCGTCGCGAAGCCTTCGATGAACCAGCCGTAGACCGGCGTGAGAAGGTCGCGAGCTCAGTGTGGCGGCCCTGGTCGCGGCGGAGCCGGGCGAGGCTCGCGGCGGCGCGCAATTCCCAGAGCTTGGCTTCCTGCTCCTCGGCAATGGCGAGGGCTTTGCGATACGATTGTTCAGCGGTCTCGGAATATCCCTGACGCGGCAGCAACCGTCCCTTCTGGCGGTGCAATTCTGCTTCGAACCTGCGCTCCCCTGTCCGCTCAACGATCTCTAGTGCCTCGTCCAACAGGCTCGCGGCCTCGTCAACTTGCCCGGCGATCTCACATGCGGGATGGCTGAGCGCCCGCCGGCCGGCTTAGAATGCCTTCAATCGCAGCGGTTGCGCTAAGCAGGGAAGGATTGATCGCGATGCAGCTGAACCCCTCGATCGCCGCAATCGTCACGGGCGGTGCCTCCGGTTTGGGCGCTGCGACGGCCCGTCGCCTGGCCGGACACAGCGTCAAGGTCGCGCTGTTCGATCTGAACGTCGAACTTGGCGAGCGGGTGGCGGGCGAAATCGGCGGCATGTTCTGCCGGGTTGACGTGACCTCCGAAGAAGAGGTCGATGCTGGCTTTGCAAGAGCACGCGGGCAGATTGGACAGGAGCGCATCCTAGTCAACTGCGCGGGCACCGGCAACGCATTCAAGACCGCTGGCCGTGACCGGGAGAGTGGCCAGATCCGGCATTTCCCGCTCGATGCCTTCGAGCAGATCATCCAGATCAACTTGATCGGCACGTTCCGCTGCATCGCCAAATCGGCCGCCGGCATGCTGACCCTGCAGCCGCTGGACGACGGCGAGCGCGGTGTCATCGTCAACACCGCCTCGGTCGCGGCCGAGGACGGGCAGATGGGCCAGGCCGCCTATTCGGCATCAAAGGCGGGCGTCGTTGGACTCACGCTGCCGGTGGCGCGCGATCTGATGGGCGACGGCATCCGCGTCAACACGATCCTGCCCGGCATCTTTGACACGCCGCTGTTGCAGCGCGCTCCCGAGCGGGTGAAGGCTGGGCTGGCAGCCTCGGTGCCGTTTCCGAAGCGCCTCGGTCACCCCGACGAATACGCGGCGTTGGCCGAATTTATGATCACCAACGGCTATTTCAACGGAGAGAGCGTGCGGCTCGACGGCGCGATCCGCATGGCGCCGCGTTGATCATGACATGCCAGGTAAGAAGTGCCGATCGCACCGCGCCGAAATTATGGGGCACTATTATTCGGGGGAGGGAGACGGTGCGGTCGTCTAGCTTGATCGTCGCCCCGCTTGCTCTGTTGCTCGGCCTGGTGGTGGGCGGGTAGGTGGAAGGTTCGATCACTACCCTTTCCACGCGTTGGATGAAGCGCCGACGAGCAAGGTGGTGAAAGGACTCTCGCCGGATCGAGCCGATCCCTTGTCGTTGCGTCTCTGATTCGCCTAAGCTCACTCGCCGAGCAAAGGTCGAAGCCAATGCCAACGACAGTGTTTTTCGCGAGTAACCGCATCCTCACCGGTGACCCTGCTGTCGTCGCTAGCTACGGTCCCAATATCCAACCCCCATCGGTATCGACCGACATAATGTATGGCACGGCCTTTGTGGACGGGCTGGATATCAAGGCCGATCAGCAGGGTTCGATCACCTCTATTCAGGACACGAACAAGGGCGGATTCGCAGCGAATGTGGCAGGCGACCTGTCCAATGCGGGCCGGAATCTCCTCGTCTTTATCCACGGTTTCGACAACACCTTCGAAGACGGGATCACGCGCGCCGCTCTTAACCGAGAGTTCCTCGCGGCATCAGGGAAGCCAGGGACCGACACAACGGTCCTGGCTTTCAGCTGGCCGTCGCTGGGGAAGATCGTCAGCTTTCCTGTGCTCGATGCTGACTATCGTCATGATCAAAAAATGGGCACCCTGTCGGGCCTCCACCTGATGAGCTTCTTTGCCCAAATCGAACCTCTGCTCCGTACAGCGCGCGCCAACGGATGCAGGACCTATTTGCTCGCCCACTCTATGGGCAACCTGGCGCTCGAAAGCGCGGTGGAGAACTGGTTCCTGCACGGCAATGGGAACGCTGAATTGTTCAATGTAAGCATTCTTGCTGCTGGTGATTGCGGCTTCGATGCGTTCGCACAGCCTCATCTTACTGGCTTGGACGGTCTATCACTGCTCACTTCGCGCATTTCGATTTACTACAGCGGTAACGACGAAGTGTTAGACCTAAGTCGGACTATCAATGGCCTTCAGCGTCTCGGTCAGGACGGCCCCAAACACAGCAACGATCAGACCACGTTTCCGGCCACGACTTACCGAATGTTCGACGCGACTGGTGTTAAAGACTACAACCGCAATTTTTTGACGTCCCACCAATACTATCGTCTGTCTCCCACTGTGCGCGATGCGATAGCGGTCGATATTGCGCCGGTGCCGAACGTTTGAGAGCTGGCCAGTCTGGTCGCTCGGCGGACGCGTGCACCCACGGATAGACGATCTCCGTTGGACGAAGCGCTCTTGGAACGGTGCGTCGGCCTATGCCGAAAGCAAGCTTTGCGACGTGTTGCTTGCTTTCGCCGTCGCTCGGCACTGGAAGAATGTCTTGTCCAACGCACTGGAGCCCGGCTGGGTACCGACCAAGATGGGCGGAGCTTCGGCACCCGGTGATATGAAAAAGGCGCATGTAACGCAGGCATGGCTCGCCACGAGTGACGATCAACAGGCGCGGTCGACCGCCAAATATTTTTACCACCAGAAGCTTCGGGAGCCCAATCCGATCGCTCGGGACGTCAAAGCTCAGGACGAGCTACTCGCTGAGTGCGCCCGGATTTCTGGCGTCTGGTTCCCCGAATAGCACTACACGCTAGTGCGGCGCGCCCTCGATAATGACAGCGTTGTAGCCTTAGGCCTATGTTCTACGACTAGAACCTCATTGGATGCTCCCGAAAGAACCGGGGCATCTCTCATGTGGCATCCGGCCCCTGCGGATCGGTATAGGAGCCAGCGGGACTACCACCTGACCAGGCATGACCCGCTCCGTGAATGGTCATTGCTCGAAGATCGCCTGCCCACTCCTATCATGGTAGAGAGTGCGGCTGTAGGCTCGGCCACCGGGCACCCGGCCGTGCTGAACCGTTGCTCGCTGGTCGGTGTTCGAGCCTTCCCGCAGCTGTGCGACGACCTGATCGCCGTTGTGCGGGTGCACCGTGGTGTCCTGATCCCCATGGAACACAATCGCCGGGGCGGTGCGCGAAACTACGCCTGGAGGGGAGGGCCTTCACCGTAACGGACCGAAGCTTCTAGCTTGGGCTGTTCCGAGCACAGGAAATTAAT
>JGI26341J46601_10000081_pt1 | contig 27706 bp, 23 predicted proteins | sample BogFormECP12_OM3_FD_46601 | JGI IMG/M metagenome (IMG submission 46601) | reverse complement strand
TCATGGACGGACTCAAGCCGGTGTTCGGTGTCGATGTCTGGGAACATGCCTATTATCTCAAGTACCAGAATCGACGCCCTGATTATCTGAAAGCAATCTGGGCGGTTGTTAATTGGGACGTCGTCGGCCAGCACTACGAAGCAGCGGTGTAAGAGCAGAAGCGACTTGCGGCGGGAACCGACACGCACCCGCCGGATGATTTTTACGACGAGCGGCTTTGATAGAATGGCCGCTCGGGCGTCCATTCTATGGCTTTCATCAACGACCATTATCTCAAACTCAAAGCCGGATATCTGTTCCCGGAGATTGCTCGGAGAGTTCGCCAATTCGCCGAGGAGAATAAGGAACAGGCCAAGTCGCTGGTTCGTTGCGGTATCGGAGACGTCACTGAACCGCTCCCTGTTGCAACGACCGAAGCGATGCATCAGGCCATCGATGAACTCACCCATCGTGAGTCGTTTCGCGGGTACGGGCCCGAACAAGGTTACGAATTTTTGCGGCACGCAATCGCAGAAAACGACTATAGAAAACGCGGAATCGCCGTTGCCGACGATGAAATCTTCGTCTCGGATGGCTCCAAATGTGATTGCGGAAATATCCTCGACATTTTCGGCCACCAGAATCGCATAGCTGTCGTCGACCCTGTCTACCCCGTCTATGTCGACACAAATGTCATGGCAGGGCACACCGGGCCCGCAGATGATACCGGAGCATACGAGGGTCTGGTCTATCTCCCTTGCACAAAAGAGAACGGTTTTGTCGCGGAAATTCCCTCCTCGCACGTTGACCTGATTTATCTCTGCTTCCCGAACAATCCAACCGGATCGGTGGCGACACGAGAGCAGCTCGGGCGCTGGGTGAACTATGCCCTCGGAGCTGGAGCGGTCATTCTCTACGACGCCGCGTACGAAGCTTACATCACCGACCCGTCCNTCCCCCNCTCCATNTATGAGATTCCGGGAGCGCTCGATTGTGCGATCGAATTNCGGAGTTTTTCGAAAAACGCGGGATTCACTGGAGTAAGGTGTGGATTCACTGTTCTACCAAGGTCATTGACCGTGCTGACTTTGAACGGGGAGAAGAAAATGTTGCACCCGCTCTGGAACAGGCGCTTCAGCACAAAATTCAACGGTGTTAGCTACATTGTGCAGCGCGGAGCGGAAGCGGTCTATTCTGAGCNAGGAAGGGCTCAGGTGAAAGCCTTGATCAATCACTATATGGGCAANGCTGCAATCCTGACGGAAGCCCTCCGATCCACCGGACTCGAAGTCTTTGGCGGAAAGAACGCTCCCTATGTCTGGGNCGCTGCGCCTGAAGGCTACAGCAGCTGGCAAGTCTTCGATAAAATTCTCCACGATATCCAGGTCGTCGTCACGCCCGGTGCCGGATTCGGNGCTCAAGGCGAAGGCTATTTCCGAGTCTCGGCTTTCAATTCCCTCGAGAACGCCGTCGAAGCCGCACGCCGGTTCAAGGAACTACGCTGGTAGCGTTGGCCAAGGGGCGCTCCTCACAAGAGAGTGCCCGTCAGGATGAGTTTGGCGACGGTGAAGTAAATAATGATTCCCGTGACATCGACCAGGTCGCCACAAAGGGCGCGGAAGCGCTTGCAGGGTCGACCCCGCAACGCCGCAGGATAAACGGCAACATGGAGCCTGCGACGGTTCCGAATGTTACTATTCCGAGCAGGCTCAACGCTATAGTGAGTCCTACGAGCATGTAATGACCCAGCAGCCGCTGCCCTTCATCGAGCGCGTATGCGTAGTAAATGGTTTCAACGCGGCTCAATTGCTGCCTCAGATAAGTTATCGCTTTGTCAATGGACGCATTTGGACGGAGTCGGGCAAACCGCGGATTCATCAGACCGCCGGCTACGTCCTCGCGATAGGCGAGAAGCGCCCGCGCGTCCTGGCGGGTCATGTCGTCCAGAAGCTCCAGGAGGTATTTCAGATCACGTCGGGGAGATTCCTCAATCAGATCGGCGGTATCGTCCGGCACCAGCAGGCGTATATACAACCGGCGCACTCCTTCCGGGAGTGCGCGCACAAGTTCCGACTGCGACTTGGCGTCCAGATGCAGAAAGAAATTGTCCTTCTGTTCGGGCGGCAGGCTTTCAAACCTGTCGACTCGCTCGTTCTTGTGAAGGAAAGGCCATTGGTCCAGCAGCTTGTCAGCTTCGCTCAGGCTGTGTTGGATCATGCGATTTTGCTCTTGCTCCAAGTTAACGGTGCGTTATTGCGCCTACTAATTGGCCGAGTACCAACCAATATAGGCGGATCCGGCAGTGATAGTCAGTCCTAAACAGCTCTACGAGCGAAAACGGGCCGTGTCACAAAACTGTAACATTCCCCTGAAAGCTTTACGGCGACTGCGAGAAACGCGTAATCTCAGGAATCCTACGTTTGCGGCAAGGCCTACACCACACTCGAAAGCTGGCTCCAATTCCTGAATGAAATCGGATGCCGCCGAAGCGAAAGTGAAATCTATTGGAGTTCTATAGACTGGTTACGCCGAAGCGTTGTGGTGCGAGTGAAGACCGGGGAGCGAGAACTGCCCTTAAGCCGTAAGTTGATTCGGACCACGGAACCGGGCCGCGGCTTGACCCTGTTTACTTTCTAGATCCCGGTCTCAGAGAAGTAATGCGACTAGAAGTCCCACTCCGGCTGCGATCAGAATCGCTTTGATAGGATCTCCCCGAATGTGTCCTTCCGGATGACAATGCTCAGTATGAAGTAACGCTCTCCAAGGACGCAGAGCAAAAAACGGTAAAGTCGTCCGAGTGGCTTTTTCTCCTGCACGACACGTTAGCCAGAATTATTGCCAAGATTCTTTACGCTCGAGAAACCTCAAAAGAGGAAAGCAGGGAAGACGTTAACTAATCCCTTCTGGCGGCGTGTTCTACAGACCCGGGTGCGGTTCTCACCGGAGTCGCGGCTGTGCCGCTGCATGCGGATTTGCCAGTCCACTGGCGATTTCCCGCTCAGCCTCCGAACTGGCAAAACGTCGTTCGAGACGTTTGCTAAGTATCTTTCTCCTGGCCGTTAACAAAACCGGTATCTAAAAGGATCAATTGAATCTCGTGTTTGAGCTGTTCTTTCTTTTTCCCCGTTAGCAGGAGGCGAGCCCAGAGGGGCGCAGATCCGTAAATCTCCACTTTTTTTTTGTGAAACCTCACCTCAAATGTCACCGGGTGAGCCGAAATATGAAGCACCTTGCGAACTGTCGTATCCCAATCATGTTGGATCGGGGAGTCAGATAAATGTGCGTTGCGCGCGATATGCTCACTGATCGCTTTGCGTCTCGCGGACGTGAGCGGATTGTCGATGCGTATATCGTACAATTTTTTTTTCATCGAACCGAGCACGAGAAAAATGGGAAATCAGTTAAGACCGGCAGCGGCAGGTAAGACAGTGGAGTCAAAAGTGCTGCTTTTCCCGCCGGTGCGAGCGGTCTGGGTTTTCCGTTTGTTTTTGACCAGCTCACTTTTCAGCTTCGTTCGTAAATCTCGAATGGCGGTATTATCCGGCTGGGTCAATGAAGTATTTAAAGCCGTTGGCTTCTTGCGTCCGGTCAGCGGAGCGCTCTTCCCCGGTTGGACCGACCGAGCATGAGCAATGGTTGACTTCCTGCGCGCAGCCCGAATTCCAGTATGACCAGACTGAATCAATTGAGAATTAAGATACCTTGAGTTTGTGCGGGCAGCCGGGCTTTCGATTCTATCGGGCCGACTCCATGGCTCATGAGAATTGGCTCCCTTCTTACGTGCTCCGCGAGTAATCGCTGCGCTCGATTGGATCCCAGAAGGCGCAGTCTTCTTCGCCTCGGAGCGGCCATTCGTATTGGTGGGATTGCCGGCCTTAATCCGTAGAGCCCGAGTACGCTTCTTCGCCTTTGGTCTCCTGACCGGAGAGGTTTCCGGGGTGCGGACAGCAGATTCTTCCGGATCCCACATCCATAGGGCAAGGTCGGTCAACTCGAAGCCTAGTCTTTGCAATATGAAGCCCACGAAGTTGCTTGCTCTCGGCCAGTTTGCTCCGACCGCGACGCCGACTCCAAAGGCAAAAAGCCCAGAAAGCCTGGTAAAAACGACCTCTCGTTTTGGCATAGCGGCATCATTCCGCACCATTTGTCAAAAGGCAATAAATAGTTTGTATACTATTTCAGTCTAATTTTTCGTTGGATCCGCTGCGCGCCCTTGACATGATAGGCTGATCTACGAATATGAGGCAACTATAGCCAAACCCAATGAGCGCATCAGCTGCCCCTGCCAGCAATATTCTTGCCCATCCCGGCGCCAAAGTGAAGAAGACAGCCGTGCGGAAAATATCCTCCACGGCAGCAAAAACGACGCGGAGCGGTGCTCGTACTTCTGCCAAAAAGGCGCTCCCGGCCGAGAAAAAGCGCACTTCGCAGATTCTGCGAGACATATTGGCGGACAATCCGAACGTCACGGAATTCAGTGTAGAAAAGATCGTCAACTCGATCGGCGGAACCTCTTTCGGAACTTCGCTCATGTTTTTTGCGATTCCCGAAGTCGTGCCAATACCAATTCCAGGATTAGCAGCGATCGTTGTGATTCCAACGGCGGTGATCGCGGGCCAAATGGCTATTGGCCACAAGCAAATCAAACTACCTAAATTCATACTCAAAAAGACGGTGCCGCGAAAGGCTTTAGCGGCAGCCATCCACGCAATTCTTCCTTTGCTTGAAAAGGCGGAGAAACTGTCGAAACCGCGATGGAAATGGGCAACCACTCCGTTGGCAAAACGCTTGTTGGGTATCTTTATCTTTATCCTCGCTCTTTCCATCGCCTTTCCGATGCCGGGCTTCAATATGCCGCAGGCAATCTCGACCTTCATTATCGCGCTGGGGTTGGTTGAAGACGATGGAATATTGGTTGCCGCGGGCGTATTGGCTGGACTCGCTTCCCTGGCGCTGCTCGGTGGAGCAATCTTCGGAATATTCTCGTTTATAGGCTTAGGATTCGGCGGTCAGCCATAACAGCTCAAAATCCTTCAGTATTTTTGTCTGCTCTCTTCCCAGAAGCGACAGCCTTCATCGCTCCCAATCCTCTCTGAGGATTTGTCAGCGATGCAGGCTAAAAGTGTACCGACGCTGAGGTCGTTCCTCCGGCATTGCTGGCGGCTGGATGACTGGTGCGTTAGCAGATCTTTCTAGTAGGGTTACTTGATTGCTCTTGCTTAAATCAAAGAGCCCTTTTACATCACTCCAATGGATGATTTTGCCTCAATCATAAATGAGCAGTTGAAGCAACTGAAGGAGGCAGTTCGAAAGCGCGGGCGCATAAACCTCCTCGTCGCAGGTAAAACCGGTGTTGGCAAAAGCACACTAATAAACGCTGTATTCCAAGGAAATTTTGCAAGCACCGGTCAGGGGAGACCGGCAACCAAAAATACCAGAAAAATAAAAAAGAAAGGAGTTCCACTTCATATTTTCGATACCCGAGGGCTTGAGTTGGACAGGTTTTTGGAATCTCTTGAAGAACTTGAGAACCTAATCTGTGGGCTTTCCCAGTCAGAAGATCCGAACGACCATATACATTGCGCATGGCTTTGCATTTCAGAAGACGGAAGACGAGTAGAACACGCAGAAATAAGCCTTCTAAACTTGCTCGCCAAACACATTCCAGTGGTGGTTGTTATCACCAAATCGCGCGCAGATAACGGCTTTCGATCCGAGGTACAAAGGCTTTTGCCAAAAGCTAGCAATGTGATTCGAGTTCGGGCAATCACAGAAATGCAGGATGATGGCCATCTCTTGGCTCCTATGAACTTGACGGATCTCGTTGAGTGGACAATGCAGGTTATTCCAGAAGGCCAAAAAAATGCTTTCGCCGCAGCGCAAAGTGTTGCGCTGCGGCTCAAAAGAGAACGGGCTCATCTTATCGTTGCCAGCGCGACAACGGCCGCGGCAGGTATCGGAGCGTTTCCCCTTCCCTTCGCAGACGCCTATCTTCTCGTGCCGATTCAGATTTCGATGCTGGCAAGTATAACCGCCACTTTCGGTCTACCGGTTGATACTGCCTTTTTTGCAACGCTGGTGAGTTCGACTTTGGCGGGGACAGGGGCGACCCTCATGGGGCGTTCGGTGCTGGCCGCATTCTTATTGTTGATTCCGGGGGCCGGCCCTATCCTGAATGGAGTCATTTCGGGGATTACTGCAGGTCTATTTACGACCGCGTTTGGTGAAGCTCACATCGCGGCCATTTCTCATTTGATGCGGGAGAATCCCACTAAAAATCCTACGGCGGAACAGATCGCGAGCCGATTGAAAGAAGAAATGGCGGGACGAAATCCGTTCAACAAGAAAAAGGAGACCCGAAATTTGGCTTATTCGCCTCCATTGCTTTTAGGGCTTTGAAACCAATCAACGGCCATCCATCACACGCATTCTGCCCCTGTTCTATCGATTCTCGACTCTTTTAGTACACTTTTCCTCAAAGAACGTAAAATAACGGTTGCACCTTTTATGCCACCAAGCTAACTGCAACCGATAATTTATGACTGCAAAAACCGCAAAAGCCGTGGATGTCAAAACAGAAAAGGGCGAGGAAATCCATGCGTTCTCCGTTTTGGGAGAGGCGCTGGAATCTGCCGCTGAAAAATTCGAAGAGGGAACTGCCAATGCGCGTCAATCGGCGAAGGAGGCTGCCAAAGCGACCAAAAAAGTATTTGCTGGCGGGGCGTACAATACCGCCTGCTGGTTTTCCTATGGCTTTGTTTACAGTACCGTCTACCTGACCGAACTGTTGCCTGAGAGCAATTCGTTTCGGCGTGGTCTGGAAGAAGGCGCCGCGGACGCGCAAGCCAAGCTCCATGCGGAAAAGAAGACAGAATCCTCTGCTCCATCCGCAAAACCAGCCAAAACTAAGCCGAGGGCCAGAACCCGTAGTGGCACAAAGCAACGGGCTGAAAAGGAGCCTGAGGCTGAAGCCGCCACCGCATGAAGCTCCAGGAGTGCAGCTCGCGTCTTTGAGCAGGATCCGTTGGAGACGAAACGCGGCACGCGGCTCGGCTTTCGCCGCCTCACGGTTTGTCGCGGCCTCAGAGCCGGCGGTTAGAGTGCTCGAGCAGGTCGATGTAGCGCTCCGTGCAGTCGAGAATAGAAGTGCGATCGAATTAGGATTTAGTCTGGCTAAGCTGTTATGAATTCGGCCATGACGGTGACTTCGCGACAGATGGCGGTAGTCCACGAGAAGGCCCGCGTGCGAACTGGGGTTCGACCATCAAGAGAACTTTTGCTCCCAGGCTTGCGAATCCAGATTCTGAGCAGCGAACCTGTGTTACTCCTTTCCGGGGAAACGATCGCGGCGGCAGCCCAGACGCGCACCCGGCGACAGTTGATCAATCGCTTTTTTTCCATTCGGTCGCTTAAGTCTTTGCGACTGAATTCGCGCAAGGGTGAAGTGCGGTTGGAATTCGCCGCGCATTTGAATTCTGCAGCCGACGNTCTTGCAGCGCTCGCCTCGGCTCTGCGAGGGCGAGCGCCTGCCGCCCTGCCGCTTCCTCATGAGGAAGCCATCCTGCGCAACACAGGTGCTTTTGAGATCCGTCGACTCGGCTCGGGGCTAACACTCTGGCGCGTCGACACGCCTTCAACCCGGGTTTACAGGCTAACGCATCCTTTATTGCGGTCAGACTTCGTTCGGAAAGAGGTCCTCAAGGAATTGGGCACGATTCCGGATGTTGTTCATCAATCGTTTTCTGTTCTGCTTTCGGTTGGCGACTCACTTCTGGTTTTTGTCCGGCCGCATCGGGTGGATCCAACCGTTTTCCAGGACGTCTTGGACCCGGTTTTGACGCGCTGCCTTTCCTCTGGCGCGACCCGTCACGAACCCAAGTTGCCCGGGTTTTTGGTGAACGCGAATCTGGCGCTAGCGCCCCTTGCTGATTTTCTGTTTCCGCCGATCGGCATGATCAATTTGGCATTGACCGCGATCATCAGCCTAAAATACATCCCGCGCGCCCTACTTTCTTTGCAGAAGGGAAAATTTACCGTAGAACTTCTCTATCTTGCCAGCGCCGTTTTCACGGGCATCACCTTTGAATTCCTGCCTGCGGCTGTAATTTACTGGTTCATGCGGTTTTGGCCTCGCAGAACCGAACAGCTTTACGAATTGCATCACGCGAAATTTCTGGCCCGATATCATCGTATTCCGCGTCGAGTTTGGGTGGAGCGAGATGGGGCATCCGTGGAGACTCGCGTCGAAGAGTTATCGCCCTCCAGCGTAGTGACACTCAACGCGGGAGATGTTGTTCCTGGAGACGGGATAATCTTGAGCGGTGCCGCGCAAATCAATGAACAACTGCTCACCGGTACTTCGGGCGACGTTTACAAGATCGAAGGCAGTCCAATCTACGCGGCTAGTCGCATCGTGGATGGCGCCATCCGAATGAAGATCAACTCTCTCGGCGCCGACACGGCGGCGGGACGAATTGCTCTTTGGCATAGCGAGGCTCTACGGCGGCAAGCCTCCGAACACCACGCGGCCGATCTGGCGGACCGCACCGCGTTGCCGATCCTGCTATTGGGGGCAGCGGCCCTGGTGCAGGGAGGACTCTCTATGGCAAAAACGACGATTCGGCCCGATTACCTGACCGGTCCCGCAATTTCCGAAAAAATGTCTGGGCTGGCGACAGTCATACGAGCAGCAAACAGCGGTATTGTGGTCGCCGGGAATTCGTATTTGGAAAAATTGCTCAAATGCGATTCCATCGTTTTCGATGACAGCGTCGCATGGCATATGCCCGAGACCGGGAAGGAAACCTTCGCCCGGATGGCCCAGAATCAGGGTTTGGCTGAGATCGTCTTTCTGGCAAGCAGTTCAGGGAATTACGCGGCGAAACTGGCTTCGCGTTTAGGTTTTCATTCGTTTCGCGGGAGCAGTTCCGCGGAGTCAAAGCGAACCTATATTGAGCAACGGCAAGAGTTGGGGCATTCAGTCATTTATGTCGGAGACTGCGCCACTGAGAGCGCAGTGGCTGAGCAGGCGGATGTGGCTATTTCAGTACTGGAACCTCCCTACAATCAGCGAAACAAGTCTTCGATTGCTCTTCTTACTCCGGATTTAATGAAGATTCTCGAGCTCCGTGCCATCGCTGTGGACGCCATCAATGAATTCAAAGTGGGGTTTGGTCTTAGTCTGGCACCGAACCTGGTTGCCGTCTTCGGTGCGCTCTTCCTGGCCAGCCCGACATCTGTCGCAGTCCTGTTGACCAACCTAGGAATGCTCGCAGACTTCATTAGATCCGGGGCCATCCTGCATCTAGCGGAGACCGAAGCACAAGAATAACAGGCTTTATTCTCGATTCAAAAAATCGGAATTGGCCCCCTCGGGGACAGGACGCTAGGTTTCCATCATGATCATTTGGTACCGTGGGCGAGCGTGACCTCCCGCGGCATGGACGGGGCCTCGCCCCACCGGCCTGTTCTCTGCAGTCGAATTAGACTGGTCGTTCGTGCGGGACTGGAGTATCGAGATCATGCTCGCTGTATTCCTCGTGCCCTTCAATCTCGTGAGCACCGGCATCGGATGTACCTTCCTGCGGATCATGCTCTTCGGACTCTGCACGGAGATCCGTGGCCATTTTTGCCTCCATTCGGGAGATCAGATCATTGAGCCGATCGCGATGAGACTTGTAGACATAACCTGTGGCAAAGTTCGAGGTGAGGGCGACGATCAGAGTGTCAAAACCGCCAATGAAAGCGCCGGCGACGCAGAACAGGTTGAGCGCAAAGACTGACCGATAACAATCCTTAAGCAACGCACGATGCTGGCGGCCGATGCGCCTGAGCGCGACGAGACCGCGCAGGCTCGGTAAGAGCAGGATTACGTCCGCCGCATCATGAGGCACGGTCTGACTTCCCGCAACGGAAATGCTCACGGTGCTGGCCGCAGTACACGCGATCGCCTCCGGCGAGCTGCCGTCGCCTATCCACATCGTGCGCCGCCCCAGATTACGCAGGATACCAACCTTTTCTTCTGTATCGAGATTGCCAATGCAATTGGAGATGCCTATTCTGCGGCCTATCGTTTCGGCTTCGGCCTGGGGCCGACTGGAGATATAGACGAAGCTAGCACTTGGGTTGCGTGCTCGGAGTGTCGCAATGACCTCGGTCCCTTCCGGTTCGCCTTTTCTGTGGAATGTGACGGCACCCAACACAACCCCATCCAGCAATACCCAAAGAGGGCGCATCGTTGGATCGTCATGGTGGACTCCTTCTCGATCGTCGCCGCCGCCCCGCTGGGCCCATGCGGTCGGTGCGGTCGCGATCGCAGCCTCAACGGCAGCAGGGATTTCAACACCGCTTGCCGCAACGTAGGCAGGGGTAGCCACCTCCACCAAGCGATTGCTAGTATCGCGATAACTGATTAACCCGGCTTGACGCGCACGATCCCTGATCTCCAAGAGCGGCGCACGATCCTCGACGCACCGCTCGATCAGTGCTCGCGCTCGCTCGTTCTGGAAAGCGGGAAATGCCGAGGCGACATAGCTGAGAACGGTATTCGCCGGAACGTCCGAATCGGAAATTACTTCTCCGACTTCGATCCGTCCGCGTGACAACGCAGACGAGTCGTCGAAGACGTAAATGTCGGTGGCCGGCAGCCGATCCATAGCGGCAGGATCGCGGAAGAGGATGCCCCGGCGCAACGCGTCACTAAGAGCATGGAGAGCCGCGAGCTGCGAGCTGAGGCGGGGTCCCGTGGCATAATCGGGGCGAATCGCAGCCCGCGAGGGGAGTTGCACTCCCGTGAGCAAGAGATTAAGACCCGCAACAGCAAGAGCCGGCACCACCATGCTGTTAGCGATTTCCTCCGCCTCGGCAGAAGAGGGTAGGCGGTCGATGCGCCCATGCGGCAATTGTGTGCCGATAAACCCAGTCAAGGTGTCCTTCCCTATTTTGCTGACTCGCACCATGATGCGCCCCGCGCGCACGAATGTAGATGCATACACCCTGTCGCCGGGCGCCTTGTCCAGCGCGCCCGCCCTTCCAGTAAGCGCCTCTTGGTCCATTGCAGCAAGCCCCCCTAAAATCACCCCGTCGACCGGTACGATTTCGCCCTCGTGAACCGAGATGGTATCACCGACTTTCACTCTGTCGATATCAACTTCGAACTCCAATCCCTCGGCATGTACGAGGCGGGCCCAAGTGGGAAGCTGCCGGTGGGTGGCGAACAGGCGGCGTTGGCTCTTCGTCATCGTCTGATACGCCCAACGCGGCCACAACTGCATTAAAAGAGCCATCATCGAGGCGGAAAAGGGCATGCCGCTCAAGAGCGTAAAAGTCAGTGTTCCGGTGTACAGCACTGGAAGTCCAATCTTCCCACGAGACAGCAATTTTAGGGCGCTGATGACGTTTGAAAATCCATAGACGGCCACTCCCACCAGCGCGAAAGGGAGCAGGGCCGGCACAAAATACTGCGCGACGAAAGAGGTCGTGATCAAGGTGGAAGAGGCGAAAAATCGGGTACTTGGTGGCGGCCCCTCCAGACCATCAAATAAGCGCGGCAAAGCGTTCTCGAGATGGCGGAGCAGTCGGTACACATTGAGGCGGCGCGGATTGAAACGCACCAAAACGCTGGACGCCAATGGATTTGTCCTGGACTCCCGCACACCCAGTATCGTGGTCAACTCTTCTTCCAGGCGATAGGCCACATCCTTGCGGTTCCGCAGAATAGGATGTGTTAGTCGCACCCGATCGTCGGTCTGATAACGCAGTCGCCAGGTCGACAGATAAGAACCGACACGGCCGATGCGGATCGGCCACGTTGCTGGCCCATCCAGGTAGAGCAGCTCTATGCCAAAGGGCGCAGCCCGATATTCGCTTCGGACTTCGTCATCGTGGCCCCGGGGAATCGTCGTGGGCTGCGTCAGCACCTGCTTGAGTTTGCGCCAGATCGACGGCGCATCCTCCGATAATCCATACTTTACCCGTCCGACTCCGGCCCTGCGGTCGATTTCAACTACCGATATCTCCTGGAGGCTGAAAATCCGGGACACGAACTTCCGAAGATACTCAGCGGGAGGATCGGTAAACAACTCGTCGCTCCAGATGGCAACCCCGCCACGCTCAGGCGCAATGCGTATTTTTGGGAAGACCGCGGGAGGCGGAAATTCCTCCTTTACTATCTCTACATCCAGAACACGAGGTTCTTCCGCTATTGTTCGCGTGTTTTTGAACCTGCGTTTTGTCCCAGCACTAACGGCCATCGCGCGCTAACCCCTGGAAGGAAGCAACGAAAGATCAGTTAAAAACAGCATAATCTCCATTGTATCCTCCATCACTCGTTGCCGGACATGGCAGCAAAATAAAAAGTCTACCAACAAAGTCAAGGTCCCATTGTTTTCGTGGCCCGCGCTTGATCTTTTTGCGGTTCTCGTTCTCGAGAGTTTTTGTCGCAGAAAGCTCAGTCAAGCACGTCAACATCAAGAAACTTTTTGCAAATCTGTAACTCATCGAGGAATAACTTGACTCTCTTGGTAGGCTTTTTATTTTTGCTACCTCATGGTTTCCGACAAACCTAGTAGCGGCCCACAAAAGAAGCGAGCGCGGAAGAAAAAGGCCAATTCACCTATTTTCGATTCAAAAATAGCGGCACGTCTTCGGCGTCAAATTGATGATCGTTGGCCGAATCTTGGCCGACAGCTCGCTTCCTTTATTCAAGTGAGCCGCGAAAAGGTCGGCGATATTTACTCCTCAGGTGCCCGGTTTATCACCGAGCACAAAGAGGCCTTTGAGGATCGCCTGGCAGAAAGAAAAGCTCAGGCCCGGGCCGCAACTCGCGCTACGCAGCAACCAAGCGCCCCTGCCCGCCCGATTCGGCGCGGAGTCCGCGACGCTGTCAAAGATGGAACGGTCGAAAGTTCTGCCGTCCGTCTTCCGTCCAAGAAGGCGGCTCGTTCGTCGGCGAAACCTCGTTCCTGAACCGTAATGCTGCGTGTGAAAACATCTCCCGTTTCCTCTCGCGCCCCCTCGCCCGCCGAGATTTCTTCCGACGCTTCGGTCACCTTTGCCACATACACACCAAAGCGACGGACAATCCAGACTGTTCCTCTGAACGGGCACCGTGGTCTGGTTCCGGTTTCTCCGGTCAGGGATATTCAAATTTCCTTTCCAGGGGCTGATCGCATACATATACACAGTCCTGCACTTTTTTCTGATCCCCACAGCCTCTTCTCCCGCCGGTTCATAGAACGCGCTTTCCTCGCGCCTGAGGTAGAGTCAGTGGGAATCGAAGGGAGCAAGCAGCGGGCAGAGATATCAATCCGCGCTGGCGAAACGTCGTGGCGCGGACTCGTTAGAAAGATTTCACGCCTTTTTTCACAAAATGGCGCTCACTCCAATGGCCTATCGCCACTCGTCTTTCCCCGGATACTTCGCGAGTCGAAGAAGAAAGCGGTGCGAGTGTATCGATACGGCTCGATACTATCTACTTGGGCAGTCAAGCATGAGACCGAAGGACGCATTCGTTTTCAAAACGCAGCTTTACACCGCAAGCGCGAGCTGTGCCAGGCGATCGAGCGGGAACTTATGAGTGTCACTGGAGTAGATCGTTACCACACCAACGATCTCACGGCTAGCGTCCTGGTCTATTACAACAATCGGCAAATTCAAAAACATCANCTCATCGAAATCCTCGATGATGTGCTTCATAAATCGGAGAACATCGGCAAGACCCCAACTGATCTTGATTTCCCCCTGGCCACGACGTCGCTTGGCTTGGCGGCAGCCATCGAATTCCTCGCCCCCGTTTTCATTCCGATCAGCGCTGGGGTGTTCCTTTACTCGGTCGTTCCCAGTTTCAAGAACGCCCACAAGGTCCTTTTCGTGGAAAAGCGCCTCGGAGTCGATGTCCTCGACGCGATCGTCGCGATTACCTGCCTGGCCACCGGTCAGATTTTTGCCGGCGCCGTTCTCGCGTGGTGCCTGAGTTTCGGCCGCAAGCTCCTAAAGAAGACCGAGGACGACTCCAAAAAAATGCTTCTCAATGTTTTCGGCAAACAGCCACGGTTCGTCTGGCTGTATCGCGATGGCATCGAAATCGAAACACCGCTCGAGAAGCTAAAGCTCAATGACATCATCATCGTCCATACCGGCGAGACTATTCCGGTCGACGGAGAGATCGTCGATGGCATGGCGATGATAGATCAGCACACGCTTACCGGTGAATCGGCACCTGCGGAAAAGATTAAGGGTGACAAGGTTTTCGCCGCAACCACGATGTTGGCCGGCAAAATTCAAGTCGCGGTTACGAGCACAGGGAGCGAGACCACATCAGCCAAACTTGCCCGGATTCTTAACGACACCGCCGGTTACAAGCTCCGCTCGCAATCGCACGGCGAAGAACTGGCCGACAAAGCCGTAATACCAACGCTGGCCCTTGCGAGTTTGGGGCTCGGCACAATCGGTCTGAATGGTGCCACCGCCATCATCAACTGTGACCTGGGTACCGGGATCCGCATGGCTGCGCCGCTTGGCATGCTTACTTCGCTGACCCTCTGCGCGCAGCATGGCATTCTCGTCAAGGACGGAAGGGCGCTGGAATTATTGCGGAAGGTCGATACGTTTCTCTTCGACAAAACCGGTACGCTGACACGCGAACGGCCGGAAGTTGGCCGCATTTTGACCTTCGGCTCGTACTCTGAGCAGCAAATCTTGCAATGGGCGGCCGCCGCGGAAAACAAATTCAGTCATCCGATCGCCAAAGCAATTCTGGCCAAATTCGAATCCCTCGGGATCCCGATGGTCAAAACTGACGAGTCACAATATCACGTCGGCTACGGGATCACCGTCACTGTTGACGGCCATACAGTCCGAGTCGGCAGCGCGCGATTCATGAAGCACGAAGACATTTTGCTCCCAGGTGCGCTGGATCAGGAGATGGAGAACGTCCACGACGAGGGAAATTCGCTCATCTTGGTGGCGGTCGATGGCGCCCTGGGAGGCGCCATCGAAATGCGCGCTGCGAATCGGCCCGAAGCGCTGGACGTCATCAACGGACTGCGTGAACGCGGCGCCAAGCATCTGGCCATCATTTCGGGCGATCATGACCGCCCGACTCGCAATCTGGCAAAAAAATTGGGAATGGACCGCTATTTTGCCGAAGTTCTGCCGGAGGATAAGGCCAAATACGTCGAGCTTTTGCAAAAGGAAGGGAGAACTGTCTGCTTCGTTGGCGACGGTATCAACGACTCGATCGCTCTGAAAAAAGCCAACGTCTCCATTTCGTTGCGCGGCGCTTCCACCATCGCAACCGATACCGCTCAGGTTGTGTTTATGGAAGAGAGCTTGACCAAACTCCTGCGCCTGCGCGACATCTCGCACGATCTCCAACGTAATGTCGATCGGAGCTGGGGTCTGATCATCGTTCCGAATATAATTTGCGTCAGTGGAGCATTTCTGGCCGGCTTCGGCGTGATGCACTCGATGGTCTTCAATCAAATTGGTGCCGTCTTCGCACTCATAAACGGTCTTCTTCCGCTGCGCAAAGTCGCCGAAGCGCAGGCAGAGAAAGACAGGATCGCACAATATCTACCGGCCCCGGAAGCCTGAGTTTTGGCGAGCCTGGAACGTCGCGAAGCCTACTGGGCTTCGCGACGTTGCAAGCAACGCCCCTCCATACACCCCCCCTCGTCGAAACGCCATACGCCACACCGCGCCCTTCTTACCGCCCCGCTTTCGCGACGGCGGGCTTTTCAGGCTCTCCTGCCTGCTCCGGTGCCGGTTCGGGAAGGAAAAAGAAGAAGATCGCGATGATGAGGTACACGGCAAGAAGTTGAGCGCCTTCGAACCAATTGGATTCACCGTCTCCACTGATCAAAACAACGATCCCAACGGCTAGTGCGACAGCGACAACTTCCGGTAACGAAAACTCCAGCGTCATGGGATGACCAAACAGGTAGGAGGCGAAAACGAGCACCGGCGTGATAAACAAGGCGATTTGCAGAGTCGCCCCGATAGCGATGCCCAAGCTCAAATCCATCTTGTTATTCAGCGCGACCAATACAGCCGAGGACTCACTTGCATTGCCAACAATCGCGACAATGACAACCCCGACGAACACCTCCGTTAGACCCAGACTTTTGCAGGCAGCCTCCACCGAGCTGGAAAGAAACTCGCTCATGACCGCGATCAAAATCGCCGCGATTGCAAGAATGGTGACTGCAGTCGACATGGACCATGCCGATTTATTTTCCTCGCCCGACCCGCCGTCACCGAGATTTACTCCAGCGAAGAGATTCTTGTGCGTGATCAACGAGAAAACGAGCCAGAGAAGATAAGTAGCAAAGAGTACAACGGCGACGGCTACAGAAAGGCTTTGCGCCGCGAGCGACGACCAACCGCCCGGCTGCCGCTCAGTCGCTACGTGAAAAATCGTCGGAATAATCAGCCCGATAGCCGCAAGGCCAAGCGATGTGGCGGCGGTGCGCGTGCCCGTCTGGTTGAATCTCTGGTGCGGGAAACGCATTCCGCCGGCTAAAATAGCGGTGCCGAGCATCAGGAGTATATTGCCGATTATCGAGCCAGTGATGGCGGCCTTGACTAAAACAGTCAATCCCTTGGACAACGCCACCAATGAGAGGATCAACTCGGGGGCATTGCCTAAGGTGGCGTTGAGCAGTCCTCCGATACCCGGACCGGCGCGGTCGCTTAAATGCTCGGTCGCCCGACCAAGCCAAGCAGCCAGCGGAATGATTGCGATGCCGGCGATGAAGAAGAGCAGAGTTTCGTTTTTCCAGGCGGGAATCAACTGGATGACGAAGGCCGCAGGCACCCCCAAGAGCAACCAATCGAGCGGTCGCAGCATGCCGAAGCTGAACCACCCCCGGTCTTCTTTTCTGACAGGCATTTAGGAAACATTCTTCACATCACTGAATTTCAGATCAATTTCGTCCATCGAGTTCTTCATGGCGGGAAACATCTTCGGAGAACGAGCTTTCTGGATCAAAAGCCAGACAAGCCCGACAGCCATATAAGCGACGAATATCCAGATCAGCATATTGTTGGGGAAGGAGGGCGGAGGAAACAAACTGCTTCCATGAACAGGAAAAAAACGCCCGACAGCGCCGTGCTCTGAAGGAGTGATCGCGGAATCGTTCGCAGAGGGTCCTTCGCCTCATCCCCGAGGGAGGTGGAACTCTCAAAACCGGAAAAGCCAAAGACGACTAGGATGATTCCGGTTACCACACCGCCCGGCGTGACCCCCTGAAGCTTTACTTGAGCCATGTCGATGGCGAAGCCTTTGTGCGCCCAGACAATAGCGCCCAAGACCAGGATCGAAAGAATCGAGACACACTCGAAGATCAGCATCATCTTGGCTGAAAGTTGAACGTTCGTGTAGGCGACGCCGTAAGAGACGATGACGCCCAGTGCAAACAAAATCAGAATGGGCAAATGAATCCCAAGCTGTGCGAGCAGCATCTGAGCAAAAATCGCGAACCCGCAAAGGGTTGACATCCCTGTGACCATGTAGCCCAGCAGCAAGCCCCATCCGCTGAGAACGCCCGCTATTGGCCCGAGCCCTTTGACGATATAGGTGTAAAGAGAACCCGGGGAAGCCGAGCGCCGGGCAAATTGGTTGATGTTAAAACAGACTAGGAGCAACCCAATTGTGGCGAGGAGAAAGCTTAGCCATGTTCCATTGCCGGCGCTCACAAAGATCAATCCCAGAACTGCTGCCGGAACAGTGGAAGGAGCGATGACTGAAATCGACTGAGCGATCACTCCCGAGTAAGAGAGGCAGTCCTTCTTGAGATTGTGTGAGCTTTTAGGCGGTTGCGCAACAGTGGCCATGGAAATGTGCGATTTTTAATTTTTATTGAACAGGCTAGAGCCACGTTTCTCACTCAACAAAAAAGGGTTAAACGCCGAGATCGGCGACGCAAAGGCACATCTCGTCGTTCGGTTTTCGGAATTACTATTCGTTTAACGGGAAAAATGACTGGCCATCTCCTACTGATCGCGTAGAGATATCGTGTTTTCTTGAAATATGTCAATACCGTCATTTATTGTGTACGCTTGCTGCGTCCCCGTGACCGTCCTTGAGCTGCCGAAACGCAGGTTCGCCTGCCGGGCTTGCGTGATCACAGTTTCAAAGGAGACCTACATATCATGAGCACAACGAAATGGCTCAACATCTTTGCCCTCGGCCTGGCTGCCGTTGGGGTCGCGCTGGTCGGGTTCAAGAACTTCGAAGGAGACAAGAACGGCCAACTTCTCAACGTTTCCTATGACCCAACACGCGAGGTCTACAAAGAGATTAATTCCAAATTCATTGTGAAGTATGAGGCCGAAGCCGGCCACCGAGTGAGCATCGAGCAATCCCACGGCGGCTCGTCGCGTCAGGCCCGAGCGGTTGCGGAGGGGTTGGCGGCCGATGTCGTAACGCTCGCACTTCCGTCGGATATCGAAGGACTCTCCAAACGTGGGCTCATTGCCGCTGATTGGAAGAATCGGCTTCCACATAATTCAGAGCCTTATACCTCCACGATTGTTTTCGTAGTACGAAAGCCCAATCCGAAGCACATCAAAGATTGGCCGGATCTGATTGGGCCCGACGTCACGATCATCACGCCGGATCCCAGGACCTCGGGGAACGGTAAGCTGAGCTTCCTGGCCGCTTGGGGATCGGTCATTTATCGGGGTGGAAGCGAAGACCAGGCTCGTCAATTTATAACAAAAGTTTATCAAAACGTGCCGATTCTGGGTCAGGGCGCCCGCGATTCGGCCACAACGTTTGCCCTAGCGAAAGAAGGCGACGTTCACCTGACGTGGGAGAACGAGGCCCTCCGTGAAGTGGCGGAGTCCAAAGGCGAATTGGAAGTCGTCTACCCGCCAGTGAGTATCCTGGCAGAGCCAAGCGTTACTTGGGTAGATGTTAATGTAGACAAGCATAAATCGGAGGTAGCGGCCAAGGCTTACCTGGCATACCTCTTCACCGACGCCGCGCAGGAGATCTTTGCCAAAGATGGTTACCGGCCGATCAACGAGGCGATTTTGAAAAAGCATGAAGATCGGCTGCCGAAGATCGAACTCTTTCCGGTAACGGTGGTTGCTAAAGACTGGGCTGACGCACAGGCAAAATTCTTTGGCGAAAATGGAATATACGAGATCATTCACGCTGCCCAAACGAAATGAGCTTACCCTTCAATCTAAGTTTCAATTATAAGTGGGACACCGCGCGTCGCGATCTCGTGGCTGGCGCAACGGTCGCCGCGATTGCAATTCCGCAGGCGATGGCGTACGCGCTCATTGCCGGAGTCGATCCCCGCTTTGGCCTTTATTCGGCCATCGTGGTCACGCTGGTTGCTTCTATCTTCGGTTCATCCTCCCACCTGATCAACGGGCCGACAAACGCTATCTCGCTGGTTGTCTTTAGCGCACTAACCGGTTTCGACGCGCGCTTCGACGCCTACCAGGCGATGTTTCTTCTGGGGGTCATGGTCGGGGTCACCCAGATCTTGATTGCTGTCTTCAAGCTGGGGGACTTGACGCGGTACATCTCCGAATCGGTCGTGCTCGGATTTATGGCGGGCGCCGGCTTACTGGTGGCCATCGGGCAGGTCGGCAATTTCCTGGGCGTCGCCAAAACGGGAGGCAGCGCCCACTCCGTGCTGGTGCACCTATGGGAAACGGTCACCCAAAGCGGCCCGTTCAATCTCTACGCCATCGGTCTCGGCCTCGGTACCCTCCTGGCGGCGCTGCTCCTGCGGAGAGTCACAAATAAATACAAGCTGCCACAAATGGACATGCTGGTGGCGCTGATTATAGCCTCCGTTGTGGCCACCTACTTTGGCTGGTCGACACCCAAGCCAGATGGCAAGACGATCATCTCGGTAGTAGGAACTGTTCCGGCCGCCCTGCCGTCGTTCCACATCGCAGAAATCAAATTCGACTGGGTGACCCATCTGTTGGGCAGTACCGTGGCGATTTCCTTTCTTGGCTTGCTTGAAGCGCTCGCCGTCGCCAAGTCGATAGCCACCCGCACCCGCCAACCGCTCGATTATAATCGTCAGTGCCTCGCGGAAGGCATCGGCAATCTGGTTGGCGGCTTCTTCCAGTCTTTGCCTGGCTCCGGTTCGCTGACACGCTCGGCAATCAACTACCAGTCGGGTGCNATCACCCGCNTGTCCGGCATCTACTCCNGTNTTATCGTGGGCATCGTCGTACTCGCGCTCGGGCCTTATGCACGTTTCATCCCCAAGTCGGCGCTGGCCGGGCTNCTCTTTATCACCGCTGCCCGGTTAATCGACTGGAAGCGCCTCGCCTATGCGATCCGCGCGTCCCGCTTCGATGCTGCACTCGTCTACGTTACGGCCTTCGCGGCGATCTTTATCAGCGTTGAGGATTCCATCCTCATAGGCGTAGCCGTTTCCCTCCTCTTATTCGTTCCCCGCGTCTCCAAGTTAGGGATTCGGGAACTAATCGTCACGCCGGAGCGGGTAGTGCGAGAGCGCCTGCCAGACGAACCGCGTTCAAACTCGCTTTTAATCTATGATCTCGAGGGCGAGCTCTTTTTTGGTGCGGCGCCGGAGCTGGATCACTACTTAGACCAAATCACGCAGGAGACGATCAGGACCGGCATCGATTACGTGGTCCTGCGCTTGAGACGCACCCGCAACCCAGACGTGGTGGCAATTGAGCACCTCGAAAAGTTCCTCCGCGACGCGGAGAAACGTGGCGTTACCGTACTATTGGCCGGCGTTCGCCCAAATCTTGCGAAGATTCTGCGCAACGTTCATTTCAACGAGTGGCTGCCGACCGACCGCATTTATCCGGAAAAAGAGGAAATATATTCGGCAACACTCAATGCCGTGCGCCACGCCTGCAGGGTCCTGACTCGAGAGGACAAAACTGACGAAAAAGAAGCGGTCTATTATCTGGTATAAAGAGGATCGGAGATGAACGCGCTTGGTCAATTTTGAGAACCAGCATGAACCTCACCAATGATATTACCATCCGGGCCCCGCTATATAAAATCTTCGCGGTGGCTTCCAATCTGCCGCGTTGGCCCGAGTTCCTCCCTCATTACCGCTATAACCGGTATATTTCGCAAACACCATCGGGCGGGATCGTCAGAATGTCGTGCGTACACTCGAGGATCACGATCACATGGACTTCCGAGTACCGCATCGACACAGAGAATCGGCAGTTACACTTTCACCATCGGAAATCGACGCTAAACGCGACACGCGGCATGAAAGTCGTCTGGGATTTCGAAGAGCAGATCGGGGGCTATGTCCGCGTCACCATTAGCCACAATCTGGACGTGAAGCGGCTGATGATCTTACCGGCGGTGGCGAGTTGGGTAGCGGGGCGATTCTTTATTCAAGAGATTGCGGCGAAGACCCTCGCCGGCGTGAAACGCAAAGTAGAAGCGCAGGAATATTTACGCGCGATTCCTCTTCGATAAATTGGTGGTTCCGATTTGAATTTAACGGGCGGTCGCTTCTTGAAAGGCCCGGTTCTCGGCGGTAACGGCTGGGGTGACGGAACCAACATCGGCGCAGGATCTCTTCAGGGGTCGACATTTCCGTCAAGGGCCAATGAGTAGACGTTTTTTTGATATTGTGCAACGCCTCCTCGAGCTTGGCATTCTTGGCAATCGGGGTTCGAGTGTCGCGCCATTCACGATTACACCGAGCACCCCTCTGTCCAGGCTGCTCTTCCCGTCGGCGCTTTTGCGAAGGGCGCTTCAGGAATTAGATTAGGGCTATGTCTAACTCATTGGACCTTCCGGCCGACCTCCCCGTNCCCCTCGATGACGGCGCCTGCAGGCATTTGGATGGGATGCCGCTTCCTGAGCTTCCGCTTTCGACAAACAGAGGGAATACCGTAAATCTGGCCCAACTCACCGGGCGAACGATTGTTTTTTGCTACCCGCGCACAGGAGAGCCAGGTCANCCGGTGCCCGAAAATTGGGATGCTATTCCCGGTGCAAGAGGCTGCACTCCTCAATGCCGCTCATTCCNAGATCGCCATCGAGAATTGATCGCCGCAGGCGCTTCGAACATTTTCGGGTTGAGCACGCAGGACTCGGACTACCAGCGTGAAGCGGCAGAACGACTTTCTCTTCCCTACCCTTTGCTGAGTGATCGCGACTTGAAATTTGCCGAAGCGCTTGAACTGCCAACTTTTCAATTCAATTCGATGACGTTGATCAAACGCCTGACCTTGATCGTCGACGATGGACGGATCACAAAAGTGCTCTATCCGGTGTTTCCACCTGACGAGAGTGCCGGGCAGACCCTCGATTGGCTCAAAGCAAATCGACGAGAGGCGTAAGCGTTACGCAGATAGCCGTGTCAAACCGAGTTATCACGCTCCTTACTGATTTTGGCGTCGCAGATTACTTCGTTGGTGCGATGAAGGGGGTAATCCTCTCGCGCAGCCCGGGTTCCGTGCTGATCGATATCACGCACGAAATTCCCGTGCATGACATCCAAACCGCNGCGTTTACGCTGAATGCAGCATACGNCTGGTTCCCGACCGGATCGATTCACCTTGCAATTGTTGATCCCGGAGTCGGCTCGGATCGCCGGCCGATATTGGTTGAGGCCGGCGGCCATCTGTTTGTCGGGCCGGATAACGGTCTCTTTAGTCTAGCCCTGGATCAAGGACCTTCGACGCAAGCCCGGCATCTGACAAACAGCACCTATTTCCTGCCCAAACCGAGCACGACGTTTCAGGGACGAGATATTTTCGCGCCGGTTGCTGCTGCCCTTGCCAACGGGATCTCACCCGTCGAGTTCGGTCCGGTCGTTGATGACCCGGTTAGACTGGAACCAGCGCGATTTGAATCACTCTCTGACGGATCTCTGAGAGGCAAAATCCTCCATATCGATCATTTTGGGAATTGCGTGACGAATCTCCCGTCGCGACTTTTTCCTACGACGACAGAACCACCTCCTTTCGTTCTGGAGCTCAACGGTCACATGGTTCGGACATTGGCATCGTCGTACGAAGAGGGTGCAGTGCGGTCGAGGGGCCCGTTTCTGATTCGCGGAAGTGCCGGGTACCTGGAGATCTCCCTTTCCTCGGCCTCTGCCGCCCGGACTTTCGATTTTAGCGTCGCCGACGTCGTCCGCCTCGTGTGGTTATGAGTTGCAGCTGAACCACCGCCGGAGAACAATAGACCTGTTTCTCCGCCTCTATGTCTTCCGCTCATACACGGATCAACTCGGTCGACCAGCTTCGCGCTCTCCTTCCAAAGACCGCTGCGGAGGCTCTCGGCGTGGAAATACTCTCGGTGGACGCAGACCACCTGCTACTCCGGATGCCGATGACAGATCGCGCTCGCCAGCCGCTTGGTCTTTTGCATGGCGGGATATCGATGGTTCTCGCCGAAACCGCAGCAAGTCTGCACGCCTGTTGGGGTATCGATTTGAATCAAACTGTCCCCGTTGGAATCGAGATCAGCGGAAGCCATATCCGTTCGATTTCGGACGGTCACATTCTCGCCCGGTCCGCCGTTGTCCGGCATTCGTCCAAGCTGGTTGTGCACACCGTCGAGATTTCGCACGAAGAATCAGGTCGGTCGCTCTGCGTGGCTCGCGTAACAAATTTCTACAAAGCTGCAAAGCGCTGATAAATAATGGCCCTCTATGCGAGCAACTCCGCGTAATGTTTGCGCGCCACTTCTTCGCAGCGACCCAGAATGTCAGTAGCCGATGTCAGTCCGCGAATCTCTTCGAGCAGCTTGCTGCATTCCTTCGTGTCCAGTGTCTGCACCGCCTTTTTGACCCGCGGAACTAATCCGGTGCTGACACTTAGTTCATCTACACCAAGCGCCAGCAGCAGCGGCGTCAGTGTGATTTCACCAGCCATCTCACCGCAGACGCCCACCCAGATCCCATGCGCGTGAGCCGCCGACACTGTCATTTCGATCAGCCGCAATATCGCCGGATGGGTCGGTTCGTATAGATGCGCGATCCGCTCGTTTACGCGGTCCACGGCGATCGTGTACTGTATCAAGTCGTTTGTTCCGATGCTGAAAAAATCGACCTCAGTTGCCAGGGCGTCAGCGACCAGCACAGCACTTGGTACCTCGATCATGATGCCGACCTCGATATCCTCCTTGAACGGTTTACCCTCTTCACGCAGCTCGGCCTTGCAACTCTCCAGGACCTCTTTGGCTTGGCGGAGTTCGGAGAGGCCCGAGATCATTGGAAACATCATCCGAACGTTGCCAAGCGCGCTGACCCGCAAAATCGCGCGAAGTTGCGCCTTGAAAATATCGGGCCGGTCCAGACAAAACCGGATCGCGCGGCANCCAAGGAACGGGTTGATTTCCGCCGGCAGATGCGAGTGACTCAGAAATTTGTCCCCGCCGATATCCAGCGTCCGGATAATAATCGATTCCGGCTGCATTGCTTCCGCAACCGACCGATAGGTTTTGTACTGCTCTTCCTCAGTTGGCAAATCGTTCTTGTTGAGAAAGAAAAACTCGGTCCGGTACAGGCCGATCCCTTCCGCGCCGGCTTCGATCACCAACGGAACATCTTCCGGGAGCTCGATGTTCGCCGACAGAACGACATGACGGCCGTCTGAGGTCGTGCTGACCGTGTCCCGTAGGCCTGTAAGGACCTCCTCGACATGCTCCAGTTTGACTTCAATTTCGCCATATTCCCAAAGCGTCTTGTCGCTCGGGTTAAGAATCACCACTCCATTCGTCCCATCCAACAAAACATGCTCGCCGGGTCGTAGCTGTTCAGATATATCTTTCAGTCCAACCACGGCGGGTATGTTCAGCGAGCGCGCCATGATCGCCGTGTGGGAGGTCCGGCTCCCAACGTCGGTCGCAAAACCGAGCACCAGTTGGCGATTGAGCATCGCCGTATCCGACGGGGTGATGTTATGAGCGACNACGATTTGNGGTANATCGAGCGTCCCGAGCGTCTTGGTTGATCTTCCAAGCAGATTCCGGATCACCCGCCGCGTGACATCATGAATATCAAACGCCCGCTCCCNTAGGTAGGGATCATCAATTTCACTTAGAGTTTGCGCATACCGGTTTGCGACCTCGGCAAAGACAAATTCGACGTTGAATTTCTCTTTCTCAAGGCTGCGNAGCACTTCGTCGATCAGCGTACGATCCTCAACNACGAGTAGGTGTGCATCAAAGATACTAGCGTCCTTGGCCCCGATCGCTTCAGCGATCCGCTGCTGCATTTCGAGAATCTGAGCGCGNGTCGCAATCAGGGCGCTTTCAAACCGGACNATCTCTTTGGCGACCTCCGAATCATCGATCCTTCGTTTTGGCGGCTCTTCGTCATCGGGNTTATGAAGAAACACCACGCCCCGCGCAATCCCCGGAGCGACACCGACTCCGTGAAATCTTACCTCCTGTGCGCTCATTCAGGTCTCATTCCTCATCGAACCGTTTCTCAATCAGTAGTTCGAGTTCCTGAATGGCGAGATCGGCATCGGCGCCTTCCGCAGAAATAGTGAGTTTCGTTCCCTGGCCTGCCGCAAGCATCATGAGTCCCATAATGCTCTTCCCGTTGACCTGTTCGCCTGCCTTCTCGACCCAGATCTCCGCCCTGTGCCTGTTGGCGGCGCGCACAAACATGGCAGCCGGACGGGCGTGTAAGCCGAGCTTGTTCAAAATGGTGACTTCCTTTTGAACCTTTGCGACAGCTGTTCGCTTACGCAGTAAACCCATCACATCTCCTTGCTCACTTGCATTAAATTCAGCAATCGTTGGTTAAATTCCACTGCNCTGTTTTGACCAAGGCTTTTCAGCTTTTGATCGAGCGCAGCCACCTCCACCAGTCGAGCCAAGTCGCGNCCTGTCCGGACTGGAATGGTGATGTGCGGAATGNGAATCCCCANAATCTCGTAAAACTCTTGCTCAAGTCCAATCCTGTCAACCTCTTCAAGCTCCTGCCAGTCCCTGAGCGTCACAACGAGATCGAGTCGCTTCTCGATCCGGATACTACCAACTCCAAAGATAGAGGCGACATTTATAATTCCAAGGCCTCGCACCTCCATGTGATATCGTGTTAAATCCGGAGCGGTGCCAACCAGTTCGCGGGCATCCAGAACGCGAAATCGGGTGACGTCATCGCTCACGAGGCTGTACCCGCGCTCGATCAGCCCGAGAACGCACTCGCTTTTCCCGACGCCGCTCGACCCCCGAACCAGTGCCCCGACACCCATGATGTCCACCATGCTTCCATGTTCCGTTGTTGCCGGTGCAAAATCCATTTCCAGCCCAATTGTCGCTGCGTTGATAAACCGCATCGTAACCATCGGTGTCCGAAATATCGCGATGTCAAGGCGAGTTGCCGCATCCGACAGGGCCTTTGGCACGGGCAAATGCCGGGACAAGACGATGCACGGGATCGACCGCTCGCAGAGCTGCGCACATCGCATCTGTTGCTCGGTCTCCGGCAAACTTTTTAAATAGCTCGCCTCTGCGTTGCCGAGCACTTGGATCCGTTTGCCGGCGAAGTAGGTGAAAAATCCCGAGAGAGCCAAACCAGGGCGATTGATCGTCGGTTCGCGAATTTTACGGTCAAAACCTCGAGCCGGTCCAACCAGTTTGAGCTGTAACGCCTCAGCGTGCCGCGTGTAAAATTCGCCAACCCTGATAAAAGGTAACTTCCCTTGTCTCATTATTTGGTAGGTTGATCTCTCACGTTTGGCGCATCAGGTTCCACTGATTCCTTATCGCCGCTTCACAGCGTTTATCCGCGCAATACTAGCAAACTTTTCCTGCGCATCCATTGGAATAACGAAAAGTGCCCGGGGCACAGCGTTCAATATGCCGCGCTGCCCCGGGCACACAAACCTTCTTCGNTAAGCCTTAGCCCGCACGGAGTGCCGNTCCACCATAGGCAGAGCTGGGCTAACCGCGAAGGCTCTCGCCCCCCGCAAGCNGCTTTCCAAGCAGCTTGCAACGAGTGCCCTTATCACCCGGCTTGGGCCGGATGAGGAGAGCAGGTTAGTTGAATGTNGGTTCGATTAGACCGAAGTCCCCGCTCTTCCGCCGGTAGATAACATTCACACGCTCCGTTTTAGCGTTCAGAAAAACGAGAAACTGTTTCGACGACATCTCAATCTGGAGCACCGCCTCGTCGATAAACATCGGTTTCACAGGGTATTTTTCGCTGTGAATTACAGACGGTTCCTCTGGATGTGCTTCCGTCTGGGAATTAAGCTCGCTGGCACCGGCGCTGTGATTCAATTCGTCCGAGGCGTCGGCCCACTCCCAACGCAACACTTTTTCTTCAAGATGCCGGATTGTATCCTTCCGGGGTCGATACTGGCGCATGAGGCGAGTCTTATATTTGCGCATCTGGCGCCCGATTTTGTTAACAACTTCATCAACCGAAACGTACATGTCGTCGCTGACGGCCGTAGCCTCCAGCGTAATGTGGTTGCTACAATGCAAAATCACCTCTGCCGTGTGACGGTATTTCTGAACATCCATAATTATCTGTACTTCAATAATCTTTGGATAATCTAGGTGGAGGGATGCCAATCGACGTCGGCAATACTCTTTCATCGCATCCGTGACACTGACATGCCTCCCAGTCACCTGGATTGGTGGATTTGCATTTTGTATCTGCATAGTTGGGCGCTTTCTGTTTTGGGTTATGGACCGCAGACCGGTCCGCTGAAAGGGAGAGTAAGCACAAAACGTACCAATCGAGGAGCCAACTTTCTTGACTCCAATTTG
>JGI26341J46601_10000075_pt1 | contig 28306 bp, 23 predicted proteins | sample BogFormECP12_OM3_FD_46601 | JGI IMG/M metagenome (IMG submission 46601) | reverse complement strand
TTCGCCTTCGCGCACCACCACGTCCTCAACTTCGGCAATAAAGATGGTGTGGTCGCCAGCGTCTTGCGCCGACTTCAGCCGGCATTCCAGATAGGCCAACGCCCCTTGCAAGACCGGGGTGCCGTGCGCGGTGCGATCGAAGCGTACGCCAGCCTGCCTTTCGGCTTGCTCGTGAGAACGGTCTGGCCGCGCGTAATATTCAGAAATCACGCGCTGGTGCTCCGCCAGGATGTTGACGCCGAAGCGCCTCTTGGCGTGAAGATGGGCATGGGTGCTCGCGCTGTGATCCACGCATACCAGCAGCAAGAACGGAGCCAGCGACACCGACGCAAGCGCGTTGGCCGTCATGCCATGAACCTCGCCATCGAGATCCACGGTGATGATGGTCACGCCCGTGGCAAAGGCTCCCATCGCTCTGCGAAATTCGAGTGCACTGAGGCTCATGCTGTGCCTGGGTTTTGGTGGCGCGACTGCCTACATTAGCACGGCAGTGGACAGCCGGGGTCAGTGAGCGCAATCGCCTGTTTACGACAGTTGGCTTTTGCGGTCCTATAATGTTCCCATGGATGTCGAGTCCCTCAGGGTTGGTGTCGCGCTAGTCCTTGCGAGCGTTATGGGGTTGCCGATGTGCTCTCGTGACCTTATGGCACAAGGTATAACCAACACTGAAGAGGTCAAACCGCAGGTTGTTTTGAACAAGTTGTTTCCACCGGTGTATCCGCCCCTCGCACGACAGGCCCTCATTGCCGGAGATGTCCACCTCAAAGTCTCCGTTCATCCGGATGGAAGCATCGGCTCAGTTACACCGATTGATGGACCTCCGTTGTTGGTGCAGGCAGCTTTAGATAGCGCGAAACAGTCACAATTCGAGTGCAAAGGGTGTGGTGAGTTGGATGTGAGTCGTACTTTTACTTACTCCTTCAAACCGTCACGAGACGTGGACCCCGACCCATGTTGTTGTTCGGAGAAACCCGGTTCAACAGCCTACAAAGCTCCTACGTCCCAAGTGTCTCAGTCGGAGGACCACATCCTGGTGTCGGGTCCACTCACGTGCGTATGCCCAGACGCCTGCACCTTGGCTTGGGCACAAGAACACTCAAGATATCGTTCTGCCGAGTGTCTATACCTTTGGAAATGCGGACGCCGAAAGATCGCCATTCAGTAACGAGCTTGTAACTGTTGAAACTTCGCGATAGCACTCATTGGCCCGCGCCCGAGCGGGAGGTCAGTGTTCAGCCGACGAGCAGGTTTCTATTGACGGTCAGTGGCCGCTGACCGCTGTTGTATGATTCAGTGCATCAACAAGCTTGCGGAATCCAGGATGGCCACTCAGATCGCTATCAGGACGGCTGTTCCAGAACAGGGTTTATCGCGTGCGGCAGACTTGGATAGCCCGCGCCACGGCGAGCCTATCTCCCGCGAACTCGCCCTGCGCCTGATCCGCTGCAGTGACGGTGATCTTCCTGCGTTGCTCGCCGCCGCCCGCGCCGTCAAAGAACACTTCAAACCCGGCGTCATCACCTATTCGCGAAAGGTTTTTCTGCCACTGACCAATCTCTGCCGCGACTACTGCGGCTACTGCACCTTCCGCCGCGATGCCGGCGATCCCGGCGCTCAAACGATGACCCCGGAAGAGGTTCTCGCCATTGCCCGCGCCGGAGAAAAGCTGGGATGCACCGAAGCTCTTTTTAGCCTGGGCGATAAGCCGGAACTGATCTTTCCCGAGATGCGCGAAACTCTGCGGTATTTGGGATACAAATCCACGCTGCACTATCTCGAAGCCATGTGTGAACTCGTGCTGCGCGAGACCAGTTTGCTGCCTCATCCCAATCCCGGCCTGCTGAGCGCCAAATGGATCGCCCGTCTGGCCGCGGTCTCGCCCAGCATGGGCCTCATGCTCGAAACCACAAACAGTGCGCTCCTGGCGCCCGGTGCAGCCCACGACAATGCTCCCGACAAAGTTCCAGCCAAACGTTTGCGGACCATCGAAGAGGCCGGTAAGCAGCGGGTTCCGTTTACTACGGGCCTGTTGATCGGCATCGGTGAATCGCCTGAAGACCGCGTCGAGACAGTGCTCGCAATCCGGGATCTGCATGAGCGCTACGGCCACATTCAGGAAGTCATCGTCCAGAACTTCCGTGCCAAGCCAAACATTCCAATGGCCAAAGTACCCGAGCCCACCCAAGGTGAGATGCTGCGCACCGTGGCAGTAACTCGATTGTTAATGCCCAACGTCAATATTCAAGCGCCTCCCAACCTGAATGCGCCGTATTATGAGGAGTTGCTGGATGCTGGCATCAACGACTGGGGAGGAATTTCGCCGCTGACGCCCGACTACATCAATCCCGAGAAGCCCTGGCCTCATCTGGAACAACTTCGCCTGCGGACCGAGGGCAAGGGATTTCAGCTGCGGCAGCGCTTGCCCGTGTATCCCGAGTTTCTGCCAACCGTCATGTCGAGACCAGGATTTCCAAAATCTGGATTGCTCGCGCAAAAACTTGAAGCCGCCCGCGACCGGGAAGGCCTGGCTAGAGAAGAGAGGGCCGCATGATCTGTGTACTCACCGGCGGCACAGGCGGCGCCAAGTTTGTCGACGGTTTGCGCCAGGTGATTCCGCCGGAAGAAATCACGTTGATCGTCAACACCGGCGATGACTTGCTGTGGTGGGGCCTCTACGTTTCGCCCGATATTGATTCCATCACTTATGTGCTCTCCGGCCTGCTAAGCCGCGAACGGGGCTGGGGCGTGAAAGGCGATACTTTTCTTTGCCTGCAAGCCATGGGGCAACTTGGCGAGCCCACGTGGTTCCACACTGGCGACCGCGATCTCGCAGTTCACCTACTACGTTCCCGACTTTTGGCGGAGGGTAAAACGCTCTCCGAGGCCACCACGACGATTTGTGACAAGCTCGGTGTAAAAGCGCACATTTTGCCGATGAGCGATTCGCGCGTTGAAACGCGCGTTGATACGCCGTCCGGCGAGTTGAGTTTCGAAGAATACTTCGTGCAGCGCTGGTATCAGGATCCCGTGAAGTCGGTGCGATTCGCCGGCGCCTCCGACGCTGAGCCCGCGCCGGGAGTCATCGAGGCCATTACTTCAGCCGACGCCGTACTCATCGCTCCCAGCAATCCGATTACGAGCATCGGGCCGATTCTGGCGGTGCCGGGAGTTCGCGATGCGCTGGTTCGCGCCCGCGGCAAAGTTGCGGCTGTGAGCCCGATCGTGGGTAACGCGCCGGTTGCCGGACCCGCAGGCATTCTGATGACCGCGCAAGGCCTCCCTTGTTCGATCGCAGGAATCGCCAAGGCCTACGAAGATTTTCTCGATCTCCTCATTTGCGACACGCGCGACGCCCGTGCCGCGGAAGCTCTTCGCGGAAATGGATTGCGGGTGCAGTGCACGCAATCCGTTATGCGCAATGCCGAAGACAAAATCGCGCTCGCGAGAGCCGTTCTGTCCCACACGATAAGCGGACTGCTTGCCGACAAATCCGTTTCTGGCGAGGCAGCAGCCCGCGCCGGCTCCGAGCAGCCGTGATCCTGATCCCGGTAAAGAATCTTTCGGCGGCTAAGCAGCGGCTTGCTTCAGTGCTGGACCAGCCCGCGAGAACCGAGCTGGCGCGGACAATGCTGCATGATGTTGTTGGAGCTCTTGCCGCTTGGTCCGGAAGACCAGCCTGCGCGCTGGTGACCAGCGACCCGTTCGCCATTGAACTGGCGCGGCAATACGATTTCGAAATTATTCCTGACCTCGCGAACCCAGGCGAAACCGGCGCCATCGAGATGGCGACGCAGCTTTGCGTGGCGCGCGGCGTCGACAGCACACTCGTCATCCCGGCCGATATCCCGCTCATTCAGGCCAGCGAGATCGAGCAGACTTTGACGCATGCTCCCGTCGAAGGGTCAGTGCTGGCTCCTGCCTACGACGGACGCGGAACCAACGCTGCCTTTCGCCGACCCGCGAACCTGTTCCCTCTGCGCTTCGGCAACGACAGCTTCAGGCCCCACCTCGCCGCGGGCAAAGCCACCGGCAAACCCTGTATCGTGTTGCAACTGCCAGGCATCGCGGTCGATGTCGACAATCCAGCGGACTTGCGCCAACTTCTCGCTCATCCCGGCGAAACCCGCACGCAAAAACTGCTTCGACGGTGGGGGCTCGAGAACAGTTTTCCGGCCACCGGTACAGAGGGTCTGTGAGCCGGGCTCGTCGTCCAGCTCGCAAACCGGCTGCTGTGCGCGGCAAGAAACGCACCTCGAAACCACTCCCTGCCGAGCTCCGTCTGATCCCGATTGTTCTAGCTAAAGAAATCAAAGCCGGCGATTCGCTCGCCGAGGAATTGCTGCAAGCGTTGAAGCGACAGCGGATTGTATTCGAGGCGGGTGACATTCTCGTCGTCAAACATAAAATCGTTTCAAAGTCGGAAGGATGCATCATCGACTTGACGACGATCAAACCTTCTGCCCAATGCGTAGCGTGGGCCAAGAAATACAACCTCGATGCCCGCGTCATCGAGCTTGCTCTGCGCGAAAGCCGCGCCGTCATTCGGCGTAAGAACGGCGTACTCATAACCGAGACGCGCCACGGATTCATCTGCGCAAACAGCGGAGTGGATGTCTCCAATGTGGACGGTGGACGTCATGCTCTGCTCCTGCCAACCGATCCCGACCGGTCCGCCCGCGAACTTCATCTCGCATTGAAGAAGCGCACCAACCTCACGATTCCTGTTCTCGTCACGGATTCCTTCGGCCGTCCCTGGCGTGAAGGGCTCGTCGATTTCTGCATTGGCATCGCCGGGATGAAGGCTCTGCGCGATGATCGTGGACTCCGCGATCCGCATGGATACACGCTGCACGCCAGCCTGGAAGCGGTCGCCGACGAACTTGCCGCCGCAGCTGGGCTAGTCTGCGGCAAGCTCAAACGAACTCCGGCCTGTATCGTTCGCGGATTCTCATACGAAAAAGCACAGGGAACTACAAGCGACTTGATTCGCCCCGCAACCAGCGACTTATTCCGCTAGGGCCTCGCCAAAGAGGAGCCTCTGGTAGTAATTTGGAATACCAGCAGATTTGGAGGCACCCTTGGCCCGCCAACTTTCGCCCGTGGAACTGGAAAATTTTCCTGCACTCGATTGGTCTGACATTGCTTCCCGAGTTGCGCCGGGTATTCGCTGCGCGCTGGAGAAAATTCTCGAGACTCAAAACGGTGGCGCCGTCGCATGGGAAGAGGCATACGAGTTGGCTCACGCTGAAGGCGACGATCTGCTCGGCCTGCTTGCGGTAGCCAACTTGCTCCGGGCCGAACTCTCCGGCAATATCGTCACGTACGTCGTGAATCGTAATATTAATTTCACCAACATTTGTTTTGTCGGATGCAAGTTCTGCGCCTTCAGCCGCGGCCCACGCGAGTCTGACACGTACTTCTTGAGCCCGGAAGAGGTCGGGCAAAAAGCCATCGAGGCCTCACAACTCGGCGCCACGGAAGTCTGCATACAGGGCGGACTGCCGCACGGCCTACCTCCGTTTTACTATCGCGATATTCTGCGCGCGGTGAAGAGCGCGATCCCAGGAATGCACATCCACGCCTTCTCGCCGATGGAGATCGTCTACGGCGTCGAACTCACTGGCATGCCCCTGGCGGATTATCTCTCAATGTTGCGCGATAACGGCCTGGGGACGCTACCCGGCACCGCCGCCGAAATTCTCGATGACGAGATCCGCCATATTCTGTCGGCCAACAAGCTCACCACCGCTCAATGGATCGAGGTCATTCGCACGGCTCACCGCCGCGGGATCCGATCCACTTCGACGATGATGTACGGACATACGGAAACGCCCGAGCACTGGGTGCGCCAGATGCTCTTGCTGCGCGACATTCAACGGGAGACTGGCGGCTTTACCGAATTCGTTCCGCTAGGATTTGTTCACCAGAACACGTTGCTGTTTCATCAGGGCCTGGCTCGCAGCGGGCCCACACTGGCCGAGCATCTCAAAGTTCATGCCCTCGCACGATTGTTGCTGGCTGGTTCGATCAACAATATCCAGGTTTCGTGGGTGAAGCTGAACCGCCGTCTTTCGCAGCTCTGCCTGCACGCCGGCGCGAACGACTACGGCGGCACGCTGATGGAAGAAAATATTTCGCGCGAAGCCGGAGCGACTGCCGGCCAATACACCAGCCCGGAAGACTTTCAGTCGCTCATTCTGGAGAGCGGACTCATCCCCGCCGAGCGCAACACGACGTACACCCGCATCAACATCAAGTTGCCTTTGGATGAGTTCACGGCGGAAGAAATACTGGAGCCGGAATTTGCATGAGTGAAGCCTCGCGACCCATCGCCGTCCTGGGCGGAACGGGACCCGCTGGCATGGGTCTAGGGCTGCGTTGGGCGCGCGCCGGAGAAACAATCCTCATCGGATCTCGCGACGCTCAGCGTGCACAGGAAGCAGCCGACAAAATCAAACAGAAAGCTGGAAGCCAGACAAGAGTCTCTGGCATGGAGAATAGCGCCGCTTGTGCGGCTGCGGAGATTCTTATCCTGACAGTACCGTTTGAAGGCCAAGCCGCGCTGCTCAAACAACTCAAGCCGGCGATCCGCCCCGGCAGCATTCTGATCGATGCCACCGTCGCGCTTGCCGCGTCGGTGGGCGGACGCGCTTCACGCACGCTTGGAGTCTGGCAAGGATCAGCCGCACAGCAAGCCGCGGAACTTGTCCCTAAGGGAGTGAGCGTGGCCGCGGCGTTCCACAATCTGTCCGCGGATATGCTCAACGGAGACGACCCGCTCGAGTGCGATGTAATCGTGTGCAGCGACGATCCGAACGCGCTCCAGCTCACGCGCTCGCTCGCAGCCAGGATTCCCGGCGTGCGTGCTCTTGACGGCGGCAAACTGGAGAACGCACGAATCCTCGAGCAGATCACCGCATTGCTCATCGGCTTGAACATCCGCCACAAAGGCCACGGCGGCATCCGCATTACCGGTCTGCCGCCGCAAGCCTACGAGTAACTCACCCGATCAGAGCTTAGAACCCATATTTCAACGAGAACTGAATCAGCCGCGGCGTTCCCACGGTTGAGGTGATCGGCGCCGATCCGCCAGCTGACGAGACTGCTGCCAAGGCTGGAATCTGGAATGACGGATGATTGAACAGGTTAAAGAAATCGGCGCGGAACCGCACATTCTGTCGTTCGCCGAGCTTGAACGTCTTATCCAACGTGAAATCCACATTCTTCTGCGGCGGGCCAATGATGCAGTTGCGCGGCGTGTCGCCGTAGACCGTCGCGTCACTTGGCGAGCCGTTGGAAAGCGTTGGGGCCAATGGATCGGGAGTGTACGCCGCAGGGTTCACCCAGTTGGCTAAACGCGCTTCCGGGCTGCCGTGGCTGGGCGCATTAGCGCAGCCGAAGCCCGGAGTGAACGTCGCGGTGGACGAGGGTGTGCTCGCCAGCGCGTAAGCTGTGCCCCCCGCAGGATCGTAAACCGTGATCGGGGCTCCCGTTTGCAGGACGATTACGCCGCTAGCCTCCCAGCCACCGAGCGCCGCTTTTGTAGCGCCACTCGAGTTGGCGAAGAAGGGCAACTGATAAACCGCACTGGTCACGAAGCGCTGCCGCCGGTCGAAGTCCGAAAGGCCGCGGGAAGCGCGTGCGTCGTTTTGGTCGTTCACCCGGGTCAGGAAGGCCACGGAAGCCGTAGAGACGTCATCAATGGATTTCGCCCAGGTGTAGGCGCTCTGAAAATAAAGCCCATGGCCGAAGTGGTGGGCCAAGGTAGCCTGCAGCGCGCTGTAGTGCGAATCGGAGTTGGGCGCGAAGTCCTCGAAGTCTCCGGGAGCGATACCGATGTAAGGCGCACGGAGAGAAGCATTCTCCGTGGTGGTATCGTTAATTGTGCAGGAAAACCCCTGGGCTTGTATATTGGCGCAGCCTTGCCCGGGAACGACGACCGGATTCTGCGCGGTGGCCAGCGTAGCCTCATCGGGATCATAGGTAGAACGCAAGCGGCTGCCTTTTGTACCGACATAGCCGAGTTCCATAAACCAGTCCCGCCCCAGCTCACGCTGAATGGTGAAGTTCCACTGTTGCGTAGTTCCCACAACCCAGTGCAGCGGTACAGCGAGTTGAATCAGGCCATTCACGTTGCCGCTGAAGGTCCCGCCGCATGCCGTCCCCACGCCGGGAGTTAGATTCGCCAATGTGCAGGGAGTGCCCGCGGTAGTGTTCACGTTCTGCAGAATCGCGGCGGTGGGCACATAAGTTTGAGTTGGATTGGCGCCCAGCGCGGGGACGCCGTTGGGGAAGGCGGCGCTCGAGGCAAACAAGTTCGTCAGGCTGTGTGCCCCGGGCAGGAACCCTACGAGAAAAGGATAGGTCGGAGGAACGATGGCGAGGTTGTCGACGGCGCCAAGGTCTTCGCGGACGCTGTAAATCCCATAGCCGCCGCGAATCGACGTGGTGTGATGCCCGGCAACGTCGTAGGCAAAACCAATACGCGGCTCCCAGACGGTCGCGTACTCGTTGTTGAGGCCAGCGGGATTCAGCGTTCCGGTGATTCCGGAGAGGCCGAACTTACTGATGCACTTTGGGTAGATATAAGGCTGCCCGGTCGATATCGCCAGGCTGGGATCGGTGTTGCCCGTGTGGCAAAGCGTGTCGTAAGGCGCGCCGAGAAATTCGTTGCGGAAACCGAGGTTAAGAGTGAGCGTCTTGCTCGCACGATAATCGTCCTGCGCGAACCACGCGTAGCCGGGAATCCGGTAATCGTGATTCCCGAGCCCGCCACCGCCCTCGCCCAGAAGTGGCGCACCCGCCAGAAAGCTCTGGAAGTCCGAGCCATATGCGGTCGCACCGGAGACGAAAAATATTAGCCCATTGTCGGCAATCGGCAGGCTGCGGCGCATGGCCACGCGGTCGATCTCCCCGCCGAAGCGCAATTGGTGCGGTCCGTGCGTCCAGCTCACGGTGTCGACCCAGGTGTAGTTGTCGGACAGTGCGGATTGCAGCTGAGTGGGATAGGCGCCAAAACCGAAGGTGTCAAACTGAAGCCGGTAGATATTGGGATCGCCGGATTGGCCGTTTACGCCGACGGACGTCGGCAGGTTGATGCCAACTTGCGCATTGGTCACGGGCGGCTGGTTATTCAGCCTGTCGCTGATAATGTTGACGCCGAAGCGGAATTCGTTGATCAGGGTATTGGTGAAAATGTGGGTTTCGGTGACGCTGCCGAACCGGCTGTGCAGGGGGATATCCAACGGGAAGTTCAGGTTGTTCGTGCCCGGCTGCCCACCAGTTTGAATACCGTAGGAATCGGCTCCGAAAGGCTGAAAGGTAGTGGAGTTGGACCAGAAGAAGCGCTCGGAAATGCGATCCTTGCCAGCGCGAAATTCACGATCCCAGTTCGCGGTGAACTGGTTGTCGCTGAATTTGCCGGGCTGAGTGACGAGAAAGGGCACAGCGGTGCCGCACGGTGTGTTCGTCGGCGCATTGGTGGGAAGCGGAAACAGGTAACCTCCAGCTCCGGCTCCGAACTGATTGCTCTTGAAGGCAAGCAGGTCGAACGCGACCGGATCGACGGTCGTGGTCACTCCGCAATCCGCCGCCATCGCGCTGGCCGATTGCCGGTCGACCAGGGGAACGTAGGGAATGCTGGTGTTAATGTAAGTCCCCGGCGAATCCCCGCTGCGCTGCCGCGTACCCTGAAGGTTGAAATAGAAGAAGCCAAGCTTGGCTCCGGGCCCGATCGGGCCGCCGATGTCGCCTCCGAAAATATTTTGCTTAACGACTACCTTACCTAGAAAGTAATCGTTCGCGTCCAGCACGGTATTGCGGAAATATTCCCACAGATCTCCGTGGTAGTGATTGGTTCCACTCTTGAGGCTGGCGTTGATATTCCCCCCGCCGTTACGTCCCTGGGTCGCATCGTAAAGACTGGTGCTGACTTTGAATTCCTGGATCGCATCCGGACTGGGCAGCGGCGTGTAGGTCAATTCGCCGAAGGCATAATCCGCCACAGTAATGCCATCGATCAGGTAATTGTTATTGTCCTCTCTGCCACCGTTCACGTGCATGTAAACCTGGCCGCGGCCAAGCTGTGCGGCGCCGTTCAAATCCGAAGAAGCGCCAGCAGAGAGCGTCAGCAATTGCTGAAAGTTTCGCGTCGCCAGTGGAAGATCCGTAATTGTCTGGGCACCCAGCGATTGACCAGTGGTTGCGTCCGTAGTATCCACCTGTTCCACCTGGGATTGGACTTCCACCACGGCCGATACCACGCCCACTTTCATGATCGCCGTCATGCGCGTCGTTTCCGTGATGCGCACTACGATGCCGGCAAACTTAGTGTCAGGAAAACCCGCCACCTTCACTTCCACCGTATAAGTGCCCACAGGCAAAAGCGTAGCCACGAATGAGCCGGACGCATCGGTGGTTATCTGGCGTACCACCTCCCCCGTGGCCTCGCTCGTTACGCTGACCTTAGCGTTCGCAATGATGGCGCCCGTTGCGTCTTGCACCACGCCACCGATGGCGCCTGTGGCTCCGCCTTGCGCAAACATCGTCCCAGTGAGAACCGCCATGAAAAGACCCGATGCCATCATCTCCCGAAATGAACTCATCTTGTCCTCCAGTTGAACGATTGTCTGTGGCTCACTCGCCCGATCGAAATGGCGGACCGACGGGCGGCACGACTACGCCAAGAGATAGTACGCGGATATATCACGATTCTCGGCGGTTGTTCAAGGAATATACGCGTGGGCTGCAGGGCCCGTCGGTAGGAATGCGGCAGATGAAAATTTTGAATGGATGAACTTAATCTTCGACGGCCTGCGCGGTCATCTCTGACGGCTCACCGCCAGCAATCGCCTGAGCTACAATCAAGCGCCGCGCTTCCACGCGAATCTTCGGGAGTTGCCACCAGAACCAGCATGCGCCCGCTATCGACGCCGTACCTCCCATCGCCACGGTAACCTGGGCTCCTAAGCGGTCGGCCAGGGCACCGCCAAACAGCGCGCCAATCGGAGCCATTCCCATGAACATCATGGAATACACGGCCATCACCCGCCCGCGCAGCGCGTCTGGGACCATTACCTGGATCAGCGTGTTCGAACAAGCCATCTGCAGCATCATTGCATAGCCTACGGGCAACAGCAGGATCACAGAAATCCAGAAGCTGTGCGACAGCGAAAACACGACCAGACTTAATCCAAAGCCTGCGCAGCACAGCGCCACCAAACGGCCCAAACCCTTCACCCCTTCGCGGAACGCGAGCGTAAGCGCTCCCAACAGGGCTCCCACTCCGGTCGCGCCCATGAGGATGCCCAATCCTCGCGCGCCACCGTGCAAAATCTTGTCGGCAAAAATCGGCATCAACACCACATATGGCATCCCCACCAGACTCACCAGACCGAGCAGCATCAGGAGTGCACGAATCGGCGCAGTGCGGTTCACAAAACGGAATCCCTCCATCATGTGTTCCAGCGGCGATGCCATCGAGGCCCTACTGGGGCTCTGAACCCTCATCAGCACCAATCCGATAATGACCGCGATGTAGCTCACAGCGTTGGCGAAAAAGCACCAGCCTTCGCCGATCTTCGCCACTAAAATCCCCGCGATTGCCGGACCGATGACGCGTGCGCCATTGAACATGGAAGAGTTCAGGGCAATGGCATTCATCAGGTCGTCCTTGCCCACCATATCCACAAGAAACGATTGTCGCCCGGGAATGTCGAATGCGTTCACCACACCCAGCAGACTCGCCAGCACAAATATTTGCCAGACCTGAACCCGGTGCAGCAGGGTAAGCGCGGCCAGCACGAAGGCCAGCAGCATCGATGCCACCTGAGTTCCAATGACAATGTGGCGCCGATTCAAGCGATCAGCCGTGATTCCGCCTATCGGCGCGAACAAAAACACAGGAATCTGGCTGGCGAATCCTACCGATCCCAGCAGCAAGGCTGAACCCGTTAAGCGATAGACCAGCCATGATTGCGCGACACTCTGCATCCACGTGCCGATGAGCGAGATGAGTTGTCCACTGAAGAACAGCTGAAAATTGCGATGACGCAAGGCCCGAAGGGCGACTTGCCACCGCGAGCCTCGCGCGGCAGCCGCCTCGCCCGTGCTTCCGGGGATCGTTTCGGTTGGGTTCCTTGACTCAGACACTGATTTTCTTTGGATGACGATTGCCAGCCTTTAGACCAAATATAACTTGAATACCGTCTCGAGTTGTTTGATCGATTGAATTAAGGACCATAGTGCAATGTTTTCTTGCAGTCGTTCCCGATGTCGCTTTGGACTACTTCGATTGTCCTAGCGGTGGCGTTTTTTTGACTTCCCAGAGAGTCCGGACTGCGCTACAGTGGCACTTGCTTTCTTCTCGGCGATTCCTAAGGAAGGCACAGCCATGACGAATCCCCCGGTTAGTGTTGAACGCCGCATTGGACAACGTTTCGCGTTTAACCTTCCAGTCTCGTTGCTGGACGTCGCAACTTCCGTCGAAGGCCTCGGATTCACTCAGGATCTCAGCTCCAGGGGAGCATTTTTGTTCACCGACATGGCGGTGAGCGAAGGGGCGGAAGTGCAACTCACATTAAGAATGCCCAGTGAAATCACGCTGGGTGAAAATATGCGTGTTCGCTGCCGGGGACGAGTTCTGCGTGTCGTGAAGCCCTCGGATAAGAAATGGAAAGCCGCACCGGGCGAAGTCAAATCGGCAGAGACCAAGATCGGCGTGGCAGTCTGCTTGAAAGACTATGAATATCTTCCTGAAATGGAAGACAATTCGGCCGACTTCCGGCGGATATCAGCTCTCCACAATCCGGTTGAGCCTGAGCGGAGCGCCGCGTCAGCCCCGCCCAGTCCACGGGATACGCCCCACGAGGTTGTCTCGTGATTCACGCGAAAAAATAGAGCGAAACAACTATTCCGCTCCCGACTACAGGAATACTTTAGTTCTTTGCACACGTTTCAGTCCTTTCCAATCCTCTCGGCTTGGCTTAGAATGACTGGCACGAGTGCGGATTGGGTTTAGGGAGTCAGTAATCCAGCTGTGCGCCTGTCAGTTTTCTTCTGCGTTGCGGATCGCTGCCCTTCCATCTACTGCGCAGTCTTGGATAGACACTTTCGGCTAGTTACCTAGGTCACTTGGCGGAGAGTACTTTCTCTTTCTAACATGCAGACACCAAGAGAAATCAGCGAGAACCGCGCCATGCATGGGATCGCCGTAGCGCTCCTGACCGAAGACCGCGAACACTTATCGGAGCTGCAGCGCAGGGTGGAGTCTACAAGTCTGGGGCGGGCCGTGTTTAGCAACGTCGGCTTTCCTGCCGGACCGACCGACCCCATCCTCCGCCAGGTTCAGGATTTACGCGTCGAGGTCGTCGTCGTAGATATCTCCGCGGAGAACCCTCAACCCGCCATCCGCGCGATTGAGCTTCTGCAAGCCAATACCCTGCAGCTCGCAATTTTTGCGAACGGCAGCATGAAGCAGCCCACAACGATTGTGGCCAGCATGCGCGCCGGGGCGGGCGAATATCTGGACGACAGCGCTGGCGCCGAAGCCCTTCTCGAAGCTCTGACCCGTTTCAGTTCCAATCGCACCCGCACGCGCGGCGGCGCTGGCCGGGCGCGCATCTTCACATTTCTCAGTGCCAAGGGCGGTGCAGGAGCCACCACAGCTGCGGTTAATACCGCGGTGGCGCTACAGCAGGCTTACGGCGATGTGGTTCTGGTGGATTTTGCGCCCGTCGGCAATGCCCAGCTTCATCTCAATTTGCGTCCCAGCTTTGGAGTGCCCGACGCTTTGGAAAATCTGCATCGCCTCGACGCTTCCCTGCTCGAGGGGCTCATGACCACCGCCAAAGACGGCTTGCATCTTCTCGCTGGCCCACAGCAGCCTTATCCTTCCGTACCCACTCCGGCGGAATTGGCCCGGCTCTTCGACCTGCTGGCTAATCACTACCGGTATGTTGTCGTCGACGCTTCGAGCCGTCTCGATTCCACCACGCGCTTGCTCTCGGATCTGTCGAATGCCGTGCTGATGGTCGCGCAAACGGATGTCGTGTCATTGTGGAGCGCGGGCCGGATCCATGCGTTCCTGGAGGAAGGTGCCGGCCGAAACCGGCTGCGCATTGTTCTCAACCGCCACAAGAAAATTCCGGGCTTTACCGACGAAGACGTCGAACACTCCACTCGTTGCAAGGTTCTGTGGAAGATTCCCAACGCGTATCAGGCGATCTCACCCGCCATTGATCACGGTACTCCGGTGGTGCTGCAGGAAAGTCAGGAAGTCAGTCGCTCGTTCCGCGCCCTGGCTGCGGCTTTGGCCGACGCCTCTCCCACTGCCGAAGGCGGGTTAGATCTGGTTTACGCGCAGGAGAAAACGGACAGCACCAAGAAGAAAGCACCTGGGCGTCTGCTTATCTCACCTGCTCGCGCCGGCCAGTAGCGCTTTCCAGTACCGAGTTGCTAGTACCGAGTACTGAGGAAATAAAACATCCAAGCTGCTTCACTCGGTACCCGGTATTAGTTTCTTACGGACGGCACCGGCGAGGCTTCCGCCGGAAACATCTTGAACACGACATCGTGCGAATGCGCCGTAATCTTCTTTTGCGCATCGCTGGTACTGTCCGTGAGCGTTCCCTTTAAAATGTAGTAGGCTTCGTCTCCGGGTTTCTTGCCTTCGCCTCGTTCCACGGTGCCCTTGAAGTCGAACCACACCGCGTGCACTGTTTCGGTGGTAAAGATCAGCGAAGTACCCTCCAGCTTGGCGCTGCGGAAATATTGATCGAGGAATGCGCCCTTGTCGCTTTCTCCTTCGCCGTAGCGGGAAACAAATCCCGTAACCCGTCCTTCGTCTTCCACGGTGATTTGAACAAACTCTCCGTCCTTGAGAAAGCTGTACATCCCGGAATATTCATGGCCCTTTGAGGCTTGCTGCGCTGGAGTTGTCTGGGCCTTTTCCGGAGCGGCTGCTTTGGAGTCCTGCGCCAACGACGAGGCCGCTGCGATCGTGCAGAAAACTAAGGCCGCGAAAATGGCGCGAGTATGGGTCATGAGAAATCTCCTGCTTGCATCCATCGTACTACCCGCCCCAGTGCTGGCCCAGTGCCCTTCCCACTATGCCGAAATCCGAGCGATCTTCCCCCGTGGGACCCTGATTCATCTAAGATAGAACGATGTGCCCAACGCCGGGACAAGTGCTGGAAGAGGTGGAATCACCGGCTCCAGAGTTGCGCCTGTTGATCACCGCCGAACCCTGGCCTCGAGTTTTTGTTCAGAATGTTCGCGGCCTGTTTGAGCGCAAGTCGACTCCGCTGGATCTCCAGTCCGCGCCTGCGGATTTTTGGCCGGATGTTTTCGTCGAGCGACGTCTTCCGTGGGGTCGATTCTTCCAGTCAGGCGGATACCACATTCTCGCGCTGATGCTGATCTGGGCGGGCGCACGATTTCTGGCCCTCCAACCCCGTGCAACGCTGCAACCTACGTTCAGCCATGCCGACGTCATCTACTACACTCCGTCGGAATATCTGCCTCCGCTGGACACTCGCCAGCCGACGTCGGAACACGCGCAGAAAGCTGATCCGGAATTATCTGCACAACCGATCATTTCCGTGCCGCCGGAGGCCAACAACCGTTCACAGACCATCGTCACAGCGCCGAACATCCGCCTGCAGCACGACGTGCCTTTGCCCAACACCGTGGCGTGGTCGAACGCGCCGCAGATGCCGATTGCGCCGGCTCCTCTGGTGCCAGCATCGGAAATTTCACGGCTTGCGCCGGAGATGGAGCGGTCGGTGATCGCACCCCCGCCGATTTTTCAAGACAACCAGTCACAAAAGATTTTGCAGGCTCCCGAGGCGTCAGTCATCGCACCGCCGCCCGCGCTGGAGACCGCTTCCCGGCTTCGCGCCGGCGAACTGAATATCGGCCACAGCACCGTGATTGCGCCGGCTCCGCAGCTCGCGTTGGACGAACAGCGTACGGTGCCGGGGCGCTCGGCAGCTCTGCGCGGACATTCTGCGCAAGTCATCGCGCCGCCACCTTCAGTGGGAGCAACTGGAGGATCGCGTTCCGGTGGCGGCATGATCGCGCTCAGCGTGCGTCCGGCTGTGGGCGCGCCGCCTGCACCTGTGGCGGGTAATCGCCGCGGCAGTTTCGCTGCTACGCCGGAAGGTCATGACGGAGCATCTGGCGCGGCGGGGACTTTGGCCGGCAATACCGGCGCGGAGAATGGAAGCGGAGCCGGCAGCAAAACTGCCGGTAAGCTGCCCACGGGCCTCTACGTCGGCAAGACTTCGAATGCCACGTCCGCCGTAGCTGGTGAGCCTTCACCGACCAGTTCAAGCGGCAATCTGGTCAATCCCAATCTGATTGCCAATGCGCGCCCACCGAGAATTTCTCGCACTCCGACGGATGGTGACCCCAAAATCTCCGAAGCCGAACGTGCTGTCTTTGGCGGACGCAAGGTTTACTCGCTCAGCCTCAACATGCCGAACCTGAACTCGGGCGGAGGCAGCTGGATCATCCACTTCGCAGCGCTCAAAGCGGATTCAACTCCGGCTAATCCCTCTGGCGAAGCAAGCGACATCTCATCACCGGTGGCCACGCGCAAAGTTGATCCCGCTTACCCACTGGAACTGATGAAACAAAATGTTTCCGGCACCGTCATCCTTCACGCCGTAATTTTCGCCGATGGGACAGTCGGCACAGTGCGGGTGCTGCAGAGCATTGATGATCGCCTGGACCAGTTCGCCAGCGACGCGATCGCCAAGTGGCAATTTCAGCCCGCCATGAAAAATGGTTCGCCCGTTGCTGTCGAGGCCACTTTCTGGATTCCTTTCCGGCCGACGAAGGTGAAATCGGATTTCTAAGGGCAACACCCATCGGCTGGCGCCTGTCGATCCTGACCAAGAAAAACAACCAGATGCCTCCAGCAAAATCCTCGTTTTGAATGAGTTCCGGACTTCCGGTCGGACCGAAGGCTGGTAAAATATTGAGCGGCAAGGACTTGCCCGTAAGATATTATGGATATAGGAGTTAGCGGGGCCGTGTAGGCCGTGTGTTGCAAAGGCGGTATCGGTCACAGCGTTGCCGGTTATCGGGTTCGGTGAATTCAATTCGTTAGCCTCGACTATGATGGGCCGATTCTTGATCGCGAGCAAGGTTGGATGTCACATTGGGGTTGTGGATCTCGCGTGGGGGGCGACCGGAACTGCGTTCGCCGATTCTATCCTGTCGGATAGAACGCGAAAGGATGGGCCGCCCCGCCTTTCCACTTAGAACCGCGGCAAGGGTCAATGAGTGAGATGGGGATTTTTCGCCACTTGATGTTCAAAATTGACCAGTTTTCTACTGTAGACTGCCGCAACATGTCGAACTGCCGGATGTTCAACGCACAGGAGGCGGCCAACCCCACCTGACCGTGAAGCATCCTTATCCCGCTCGGGTTCAAATCGCAGTCAACTGGAGATTGATATGAACAGGAATCGCATACTCGCTGCCGCCACTCTTGTGTTCAGTCTGCTCGCAATGGGCAATGCCGCCTCTGCAGCAGCGGCAAAAAAGCAGAACCATCACGACGGCCACGGACTGGTTGCTGGAAAGCTCAAAACTGACGGGCATCATGACATCGACAAGAAAGGACACTACACCGCCTCAGTCGAGAGCAAAGGCGGAAAGATTGCTGCTTTCCATGTCGTGCATGACACCAAGGGACAGATTCCAGTCAAGAAATACAAAACCAACAAGAAAATGGCGCAGGCGACAGGGTCGCACCTCACTTACGCCTCGTTCGCTTTACCTCAAGACACGGACCTGGGCACGGTGTACATCGGTTATTCCTACATCGATGATTACGGGAACGAAGAAATCTACTGGTTCCCGGCAGAAGAAATTCTGGACGGTGACACGGGGGCAGTCGAGTACGTTCCACTGAGCAGTTAAAGCAAGCGAAACGGGGCCGCTCCTCGACGACAGAAAATGGTACGGCCTCAGTTTTTTCGCATCCAAAAGCGATTTCCCCGTGATCTTGGCGAATCCGGCGGCTCGCTGCCGCGCGTTTGTGTTGGCGCATGACGGGCAAACCGGAAGTTAACTTGTTGTAATCAGGCGATAGCACTCATTGAAAAGTCAAGCTATGGTTTTCCCCTACGCGGCAGGTCGATGCCGTACGCACGGTCGCTCCCCTCAGCTACGGCGAAGAACGACACAATCGTGCCGGGCAAGCCGAAGATGAAAGCCAAAGTTCGCCAGAGCACACTCCGGTTGTTTTGCGCTCGCATGCCTGCAAAACTGACATTGGCCAACACCCACAATCCTGAAATGCCCGTGTCTTGAATTTGAGATTGTGTTGTCGTATTCACCTGCGCCAAAGCACTAGACGTGCAGACCATGCACCCAAGCACGAGAATCGTTAGATCACGATGAAAATGGATTTGTCGCATACACAACTCCATGTCGCACCAGCGACCACAACGGTGGGGCTGGTGCTGGAAGTAACAGCGAAAAAACTACGCCTAATTAAGATGATTGTCGAGAACAGGCGATTACACTCAGAACCCGGTCACCTCAACCGTTAACGTCTGGTCTGTCTTTGCGCTCTGGCTCCTGGCCATTGCCGCACATCAAGATGTGACCAATTTCACTGACAGCACGGGCCCATCAGTGTGCCATTAGGACTGTCTAATCGCCTTCTAGGAGGGAACTCATGTTAGGAGGTCTGCTTTTCGTCGTCTGTGTCATCCTGCAGTTTCATTATCATGATGCCATTCCGTGGTACATCTGGCTGCTGGCGTTCATCGCACAGTGTGTTGCATTCGGCGAACCAGCGATGAAAGCAACTTCTAAAAAGAGCTGAGCGTGAAGCCGGAGAATAGACCGGCTCCGGGTCGGTGGGCGTGTGGCGATTTATCGACAACTGCCGCCAACTATGTTGCTTGTGTAGGCAAGGGGAGCTAACATCGTCGCGTGGAAATCCAGGATTTCGCGGAAGAATACCAAAGAAAGACGGACGACGAGCTGTTGCGATTGGTGCTTGATTCGGAGCAACTGACCCCCGAAGCCGGTGCTGCTCTAAATGACGAGCTCGCCCGGCGACGAATTGATAAGGATGAACAACTACAAGCTTTTATTGAACACGAAGAGCAACGCAAAAAAGAGCAAAAGAGAAATCCCGGAAATTTGTTCGTTCTTCATCCCTATGGCGTTGGCCGTGATCGGTTTGGAAAAGCTGGATGCGTCTACAGTCCCGAAACGGGCACGGAGCGGTTTAAGACGACTGTGTTCATTGTATTGTTGTGGCTACCAACTGGGACATTTATTGTGGAGAGAAAACGATCGTTTTTCTCGAGACGAGCCACGGTTCTGGAAAGACTTCCTCTCGATTGGGAGCAGGCGTTGAAGGTCTGGGTGGTTGCGTCTACGATTCTTCTCGCTGTGATTTGGGCGGTTAAGCTGTTGCCTCACATCCTCTACAGACCATAAGCTTTACCCGCCGTGACTCACCTCCGCAGCAGTGGTCCCGTATAGATGTTGTTAACAGGGGTTACACTCATTGAGAATTGGCCTGCCCAGGGTCAATGAGCGTGGTGGCTATTTATCGACAACTACCTGAACTTCCGTCTTCAGACGCCCGTGTTGCTGAGCGGTAGCCAAGTGGTGCCGGACCAATCTCCAGGAGCCGTTCTGGTTCAGGTTGCTGCCCAAGGGTAGCTCTTTGAAGGGTTGAGCTGACAACGTCAAACGTCTTAACGTAAGGACCCGCGTCCAAGAGTCTTCCCAGAATTTCCTCCACTTCTGGATAGCTGCTGGTAATGCAAGCCTCAGCATTCGCCTGGTGATCCCAGAAGGTGATGGTCGCGACTTCCCTGCTATCTGTGACAGCCAGGGTAATTAAATCCAGGAACCCCTCTTGCCTTCGTAGCCAGGGAAGGATTTCGCACTCCATAAGATTCGTGAATGCCGGAAGGGAGTCCGGCTTTAGGAGTACAGCAACCTTTCGGGCAAACATGTCCGCCTCTTCGATTCGTGCTGGTCTATGCCTGCGATGGATCTACCCCGCACGACGCCTTCTATGTAGATAGTGCGTTTCAGCGCCCAAACGTTACATTTGAAGCATGAGAACAAGATGCGAGATTGTGGTTCAAGCGGGAGCGTTGGTGCATCTGGGCGTGGCCCGGGCGAATGCCCTGCCAGCGAGATTCCCAATGGCCGTGGGTGTCGAGCACCATTTGTGACACAATGCTCTTCCAGCTATGCCATTTTTCTTCATGGTTCCCGTTTGGATGTTGTGCGCCCTGTCCGGCATCGTATTGCTCTGCTTTCAGAAGTTTCGTCGAATAGGTTTCTACGTGATTAGCGTTTCGACGACTGCGACACTAGTCTCGTTTTTTCTCTCGACGGCCATACTCTACTTTGGTTCCAGAATTAATGCGCAATGGATGGGACAGCGGTGGGCTGGAGTCGTATTAATGGCAGCATACCTCCTGGCAATCGGGATAGGCGCGTTGATTGGGGCGCTGGGAGGGTTCTTGTTCACTCGAAAGGTGCTGCGCCGTAGATAATTGTCGAAATCAGGCGTTAGCACTCGAAACCCCATGGCCGGGATCAATGATCGCAAGAGCGATGTTATGCCATCCAACGGGCAGTATGGCTCCCCCGCTTTAACACGCGCGCATGCTGTCGAAGAACTCCTTGTGATTGGCGACGATCTGGTCGCCCACCTGGTTATCCACGTCCAGGGACCAGACCCCTTCATCATGCGTACCGCCCAACACAATTCCATCATGGCGCGAAAACATATACAGGTCTCCGGGAATGACCGAGTACTCGATCTCCCGCTGGGGCAACAGAAAAGTTAGCTGCCCTTTTACCGGAGTCAGTTCCTCGTCCTTAAACAATGCTTTCGCGCCCAATCCTGTGCAGTTGAAGACCAATCTCTCTGGTAACCGGCTGATCTCTGCAGTTTCGTGAAACTCGCGTACCTGAATCTTGCCTCCAGCCATTAGAAAATCCTGCATCAGCGCCGTCAAGTAAATAGGAGGCTCGATAAGCATGGTGTCGAATGTGCGCACAAAATCGTAGCCTGCGAAGGGATGCTGTCCTGGCCCGAGGTCTCGAAACTCCGGCGTCAACCGGCCCACAAGTCCCCGCCGGCTGAAATCACCTGTGTCCGGGAACGGGGAATGCCCAAGCCGGAAACTGCTCGTCCAGCGCACACCGTAGCGAGAGCCAACCATCGTCTGAAAGCGAGCGAATGCGAAGTTGCACGCTTTCGCGAACTGGTCGTTGAAGGCAGCGGTGCGGAATTGCTCCTGGAAAAGGGTAACCGGATACCAGAATCCGCCTGCGACATTGGAAGTGGTGTTCGGAGGCAGATCTTTCGCGTAGATGGTGACTTGAAATCCTGAATCCTGCAGCAGGCGGGCCGTGGAAAGCCCTACCACGCCCGAGCCTAGCACGGCGACAGGACCGCTATGTCCAGGCGCGCCGAGATCGACAGCGAGTTGCGATGTTCCCCACGACAACGTGATTCCGGCGCCGCCGTGTCCGTAGTTGTGAACCACCAGACTGTCCCCGATCTGCTCTGAGCGGACAACGAACCCGGAGCGGCGGTAAGGACGCAATCCGCAGATCGATCGTATGATCCGATCGGCCGAAACATTGACCCGCGCCAGGCACAGAGGCTGGGATACGGTTGCCTTGACTAGTTTTTTCGCACAGGANGACAGNATGGTTGAAGCACTCGCGATCGCGAGGCCTTTCANAAGTTNGCGGCGATGCATAGATGATGCGNGAGGCCAGAACGCAAGGAGACTATCACATTCCCATCACGAAACCGCGAGGGGAATAAATGGCAAGCGCTGGAAGGGATTTGAGTAGCATCGCAGCGGGTATTCTGATTCGGTCTGGGCATCATGTTTGGTGTGACCGTCGAAATCATGCGACTTCGCCAACCGAGGAACTGACACGGGGGGCGAAAAGGCCCGCCTCGGTGGTTTCTTCGATTACACCTTGGCAGCTTTTTTCTTTTCCAGCGCGGCGTAGATGGCGGGGTCGGTGCAGATTTCGTAGTAGGTGTGGTCGGTCCATCCCTGAACGGAAAAGCCTTCCAGGTTGATGCGCGGCACGCGGCTTTCGCGAACCACAATCTTGCGGAAGATGTCCTTATCAACGGGGACGGTTGCGATGGAAAGATTGTATTCGCCTTTATCCGACGCCAGTGACGGCGGGAGCTTTACGGTGAGCGGCACCAAGGAAATTTCCTGCTCCAGTTTGCGGAAGGCGGCCTGGTTCAGGCGAATGCCGCCGAGGTTATAGCTGAGAATGGAATCTTCCGAATTTTTCGGCTCTCCCTCCGTAGTCGCGCTTACATCCGCAGCCTCGAATACATAGACGTGAAACGGACCGGCTTGCGATTCCATCTTCTTGCGGATCCGCTTGTTGCAGGAAGAAAGACGATCACTCTCGTTGAGCGCTTCGGAGATCATGATCTGGCGTTCGCCATCCATCAGATAGAGTGGGGCAGCTTCCTGCAACGTGATGCCCACGCCCAGCTCGAGTTCCGGCATGCCGGAGCGCAGCATCAATTCGTTATAGCCGCGCACGATCTCGATGATCTCGCGGGCCAGCACGCAGGCACGGCTGACGGCGAGTTCAGGCTCGCCGGCGCGCTCGAGGATGGCCAGAATGATGGCATCGCCCTCGAGAAAGACTTTTTGCGCGCCGTATTTTGCAAGTAGCTTGTTTACGGGATCATAAAAATTGAGGCTGAAGTAAGAAGCGGGATTGAGACCTTTCTCCATCAGCGTGCGCGTGAGCCGGGTGGAATCGCGCACGTCGGCCTTGAGGACAACGTGGCGCAGGACTTTTTCTTCCTCGGGCTGCTGAGGTTGCTCATCCGGCAGGAGGAATTCATAGAGTGTCCCGTTCATGCGCGAAAGCTCGCGTAGCTTTTCAGTGGCTACCACGTTGACCGAGTCGAGCGCGGCGTTCAGAGTTTCCAGGCGCCGCAAATCGCGATGGTAGTGAGAGAAGTCCTGAAGGAATCTGGCCGCGACTTTGGCGCGCTCTACGCCACGGCAACCGGCAACTTTGGCTACCGCTGTGTATAGGCTGGCCGGCGAAAGCTTGCCGTGTTCCTGAATCATGCGCTCGACGCGGTCGCATTCGGGGCGCGAGATCAGAGCATTCTTTAGTTGCTGCGGGTTGATGCGCGGGGCGTACTCGCTGAGCAGCGGCACGGCGTGGTAGGAGGCGATCACGCATTCCATGACTTGCTCGTCTTCGAGCAGGCGAACCCACGCCGTTAAGCGCTCTTGCTGGGCCACGCCTTCCGCTGTGGATTCATCGGGAGTTCCCGTGCCTACGAGTGCGCGAGCATTTTCCGGCGCGCACAGCCAGGAATCGATGGTCTCGGTGGTGGTCTCCTCGCCGTAGAGCGAGCGCATGAAGCCCCACACCAGATCTTGCAGACGAGGGTAACGGTCGGGATCGCGATCCCAGTTGCCCAGCATGACGTAATGCTCAGCGCAGAGATAGTCGTCGCGGCCATCCTCGGAGAAGGCCAGGCGGTTGATGAACAGGCCGTGGCTGCTGAGGGCCGCACACCCAGGTTCTGTGGCCTTCGGCTCTCCAAAAAACGAACGCCGGGTGCGGGCCAGGGTTTCTTTCTCGATGGCGCGTAGAGTCTCGAACAGTTCCTGCCCTGTTTTTCGAAGGATGATCTTCTTGCGTACCTGGAAAGCGGCGACACGCTCGCGATATTCGACCGCTTTGCCCTGCCGGATGCCTTCGTAGCTCTTGAGCAGAAGCCGGCAGCGCTCTAACACTTGCGCGAATTGCTGGGACATCTCCGTACGCAGAAACTTGGTTATCGCCAGGCGCGCGAGGAGGTCGATGGAAATTTTTTCTTCTTTCTTGGCGCGATTCAATGCCGCGAGATGCAGTTCCGCCAGCAGCGGCTTCCAGTCGGAGGGTTCGGCTCCGGCGCGTGCGGCGGCGCGAGTCGGTCCGGCGGCGGCGTTTCGCATCCACGAGGGTGCCTGGCTGCGCTGAGGCGCCTCGGCCGCCAGTAAGCCCTCCAACTCACCGTGGCGCACAATCTGGCGCATGATCTGGGCCCGGGCTGCTTCTACGAATCGGGGACTGAGGGCAACGTCATGCCGCAGGTTGTCAACGCCGACGGCCAATCCTTCAAGCGCGATTGCCGGGGTCGCAGCAACCATCTTCGGCAGGGCCAGTTTTTCTGGCTCCTTGCCGAGGCGGAAGATGGGAAATCGAGGCATCCGTAAATTTCTTAGAATTGTCGGAACTTACTGATTACACATGTACATATGGAGGCTAGCATGGCTGGCACGTCAGCTAAAGTTACCGAGGTTATCGGGATTAGACGGTGGACACCGCGTTGGCAGGCGTTGAAAACTTCGAGATTTTTCGCTAGTCGATGCTGCTACTGGCTTTTGATTCGCGCCGCCTCGAACTCATCGCCCTTCTGCCAGCCGATGAGATGCGAGAAGCTTGCCGCTTCCCAGCCTAGCGCGAAGCCGAAGCGTGCCATTGCCGAATCCCCGGTGAAATCCATCTCGGGACGGTACTCATCGCTCGGCTGGTGATAACGCTTCTGCGTGTATTCCTTGTCCTGCGCCAGACCCCAGGCTTCGTCGTGACCTTTGAACTTCATGCCCTCGTTGATCGAGAATGATGGAATTCCAACCCGCGCCAGACTGAAATGGTCGGAGCGGTAGAAGTGTCCGGCCTCGGGGCGCGCGTCGGGGCGGATCGCCAGCCGGAATTCTTTGGCCATTGCCTGTACCCAGGGATAGAAGGTCGTTCGTTCCGCTCCTGAAACTTCAACTTCTTCCGGCGCTCCCCGCGGCTGCACGTCGTCGTAATTCAAATCCAGCGCAATCTTACCGGCGGGGATCGGCGGATGCTTGCCCAGATATTCTGACCCCAGCAGGCCCTGCTCTTCCGCCGTAACCGATGCGAAAATGATCGACCGCGCAGGACGTTCTTTGGCCACGCTGAAGGCGCGCGCCAACTCCAGTAGAATTCCGCAGCCTGTTGCATTGTCGGCCGCACCGTGGAAAATATTGTTCCCCGGCATGTCCGGACGAATGCCGAAGTGATCATAGTGCGCGGTGTAGATTACCGCCTCGTCTTTAAGATTGCGGCTGGAGCCGGGCAGAATTGCTACTACGTTGTTCGATTCGAAATTTCGTATCTTGCTTACCATGTGCGCCTTCAGCTTCGCGCCCAGGTTCACCGGACGAAATTCGCGCGTGCGCGCATCGGCCATCATCTTGTCGAGATCCATGCCGGAACCGGCAGCCAACCTTTTCGCCACATCCAACTGCACCCAGGAGGCAACTTTCAGCGCCGGGCCTTCCAGCTTCAGAGCTGACTTCTCACCCGAGTTAGAGTTCCGCACGACCTCCCACGGATAACTTGCCATGTCTTCCCGGTGAATGAGCATCACGCCAACCGCGCCTTTGCGCGCTGCTTCTTCGTACTTGTAGGTCCAGCGGCCGTAATAGGTCAGCGCCTTGCCCTTAAAGAATCTGGGATCGTCCGAGGGCGGCTCGTTGACCAGCATGAGCAGCACTTTGCCGCGCACGTCTGCACCTTTGTAATCGTCCCAGTTGTATTCCGGAGCTTCAATGCCGTAGCCGACAAAAACAATGTCAGCGTCCACATCGGACTGCGACTGCTGTGTCTGATCGTAGGCAACGTATTCGTCAAGCGGCTTAAGATTCATGGCCGCGCCCTGTTTCGGCAACAGAGAGAACTGCGTCTCGGGAAGTGTGGTAATCCCTACGAGGGGGACCTTCTGCAGATAGGATCCGTTATCTCCGGCAGGCTTTAATCCATATTCGGCGAACTGTGTGGCAATATATTCGGCTGCGACATCGCCGCCGCGCTGCCCGGTGCCGCGGCCCTCGAGAAGATCATGTGCGAGAAAACGTACATGCCAGCGAATGTGCTCGGGACTGATCGTCTCCATGGCGGCGAAGGCGGCCGAGGGCAAGCGAACCGAAACTGCCTCGCGCTTGGCCCCCATTGGCGCTGGATCCGGTGGAGCAGCCCCTTCCGCCCAGACCATCAGGCTTACTGCTGCGATCACAGCGGCAAGAACACTTCTCCTAACGATTGCTTGCATAGATCAGTCTTCTCCCCCGGCGAAGTGGCGTATCGACGCAGGAATCTCGCTTATTTTTAGGTCTGAGTAAATTGTAACGGAGAGAAAGAGTTTGGTTGTAAGGAAGTGGCCGGGGTTGCCTGCACGGCAGTTCAATTGGATAGCAGGACCTTCAGACCAACCGCGGAGTTGTACCTGTGGCGGACGGCTTCCCCGTTTGGCGCTGCAGTTTCTGTTGGTTGGACATCCCGCGACCGCGGGATCAGTTCTTCGAGCCTCAGCCCGCACGAAAGTCGCGGACATCTTCTCCCGGCTGGAATAGCGTAGCTGGCGCGGTCTTCCCAAACTCGGCCATCTTGCGATTGATCTCAGAGAAGTCGGCCTTTAGCCAGCCGACGCTGGAAAGTTCGATCTCGCCATCCGCCGCGATCCANAAGATGGTGGGAACGTTGGTCAGGCCATAGGNGTTCGACACNGGATACTTGTGNGTGTCATCGAGCAGTACCGGGAAGGTGATGCCAAATTCTTTGGTGAATGCTGCCGTCTCTTTGGGGTCATTCTGCGAAACGCCGATGATCCGCACACCCTGGTGTCCGTATGCCCGCTCCAGTCGCTCGAGAAACGGAAACGCGTACTGGCAGGTAGGGCATGAAACCTTGAAAAAAGCCAACACCAGCGGGCCGTGAGCCAGCTCGTCACGCAATACGAAGCGCTTGCCATCCATTGCTCTCAGCTCAAAGTCGGGCGCCTTCGTGCCCACAGGTAATGCCGCCATCAGTGGTCCTCCGGTTCGTTTTCAGGATGCTTCGCGGCCAGGGCATGCTCGCATACTCCGACCTAACTCCTGGTATTTTAGATGATGCGAGGGCTGACGGCGATCAGCAGCTCAAGGCAAACAATTCTCCTCAAACTCGCGCCGGAGCGACGTAGTGAAGAATCGCGACGTAGTGGAAGACGCTGCCCGCCAACACGAATCCATGCCAGACGGCGTGACTGTAGCGTACACGCGGCATGGCGAAGAAGATTACTCCTGCGCTATAGGCGACGCCGCCCGCCAGCATCCACAAGAGCGCCGGCGTGGGCACCACGTGGAGCAACGGCTTTAGCGCGATCACGACCGACCATCCCATCAAGAGATAAAAAATGGTCGAAGCGATGGGATAACGGTCGACGAACCAGAGTTTGAAAGTGATTCCGCCGAGCGCCAGGGCCCACACCACGCTGAACAGAGTCCATCCCCAACCTCCGCGCAGGGCGACCAGAGCGAACGGCGTGTAGGTACCGGCGATGAGCAGGTAGATGCAACTGTGATCGATGATCTTCAAAACCCGCTTCCAGCGCGGCGCCCAAACAGCATGGTAGACCGTCGATGCGGCGTAAAGGCAAACCAGGGTTGCACCATAGACACTGCAACTCACAATGCTGAGAACGCCGCCGTGCAGTGTGGCAACCACGATGAGCACCACGAGTCCGGCGAGACTCAGCGCCAGGCCGAGGCCATGTGTGAGGCTGTTGGCAATTTCCTCCGCTGACATTCGCATCTTGCCCATAACCTCATGCTAACAGCGCGTGCGATTGTTTTCAGAAAATTGACGCCTTGCGGAGAATCTTTCGTGCTAGTCCGGTGAGCGCGACTTGTTTTAGCCGACCAACTGGAATCCACTTTCCATCGACGCAGGGTGAAGTGTCGCGCCACACCTGCACAGTGTAATCGGTCACAGTGATCGAGTGCCGCAGGGTAAACGCTGGACTCGCGGATCCGTTCTTCTCCACGCGCTCCGGCAACTCCCACATGCCGGGCATCAGCGATGCACCGCGGGAACGTTGGACCAGAAAAATTTCGCTATCGCGGCGAAGCATCGAATAATTGATCTCGCGTTTCTTCTGACGTTCTAGCTGGGCTGTCATCGCCAGCTCCCCGCGCGTGGCGCAGAGCTCGATTACCGGACATGTCAAACAGCCCGGCGCGCGCGGCGTACACACCACGGCGCCCAACTCCATCATTGCCTGATTGAAGTCGCCGGGCCGATTCGCGTCTAAGAGACAATTCGCAGTTTCCCACAATTCTTCGCCGGCCAGCCGCTTGCCGCTAACGCGCTGCAGCACGCGCTCGACATTGCCATCGACCACGGCTACGGGCTCGCCAAAGGCAATGCTGGCAATCGCAGCGGCGGTGTAGCG
>JGI26341J46601_10000074_pt1 | contig 28459 bp, 18 predicted proteins | sample BogFormECP12_OM3_FD_46601 | JGI IMG/M metagenome (IMG submission 46601) | reverse complement strand
GGCGAACAGATCGTCACGGCCGGGCAATACCGCCTGCAGCCCGGAGCGCGGGTCCAAGTTGCGAGCGCCATCCCCTCGCATTGACCGCGGCGGACACGGTCCTCTCCGCGCGCAAAGGAACACGGAATGAACATTTCGAGTGCCTTTATCGCGCGGCCGATTGCGACATCGCTGCTGATGGCCGGCATCCTGCTGCTTGGTGCGGCGGCCTACCCGCTCCTTCCGGTGGCGCCGCTACCGCAAGTCGATTTCCCGACGATCCAGGTGACCGCTCAGCTTCCCGGCGCCAGCCCCGAGATCATGGCATCGTCGGTCACGCAGCCGCTGGAGCGGCAATTCGGGCAGATCCCCGGGGTAACGCAGATGACGTCGAGCAGCTCGCTCGGCAACAGCGCAATCACGGTCCAGTTCGATCTGTCGCGCAACATCGACGGCGCGGCGCAGGACATCCTGACGGCGATCAATGCGGCGAGCGGACAGTTGCCGAAGAACCTTCCGTCGCCGCCGACCTATCGCAAGGTCAACCCGGCGGACGCGCCCATTCTTGTTCTTGCCCTGACCTCCGACCTAGTGCCGCTGACCGAGGTCGACGATTACGCCGAGAATATCCTCGCCCAGCACATCAGCCAGATCTCCGGCGTTGCCTCGGTAGAGATCGCCGGTCAGCAAAAGCCGTCGGTGCGCATTCAGGTCGACCCGGTGAAGGTCGCTTCGTTCGGCCTCTCGCTCGAGGATCTGCGCGGGGTGATCGTCAACGCGACCACCGTCAGCCCGATGGGAACCGTCGACGGAAAGACCCGGACTTTCACGATTTACGACAACGGCCAGATGCTCAAGGCCGCGCCCTGGAACGACGTCATCGTCGCCTACAAGGACGGCGCCGCTGTACGGATCCGCGACATCGGCCGCGCCGTCGACGCACCGGAAAATATCCGCCTCGCGGCCTTTGCAAACGGCAAGCAGGCGATTCTGCTGCCGATTTTCAAATTGCCGGGCGCGAACGTCATCCAGACCGTGGACAGCATCAAGGCCGCTTTGCCACAGCTCCAGGCGGCGATCCCGCCGACGGTCAAGCTCGAGGTCCTGAGCGACCGCACGCAGACGATCCGCGCCTCGGTCGCCGACGTTCAGCTCACGTTGATGCTGACCATCGCTCTCGTGGTGATGGTCATCTTCGTTTTTCTCCGTAGCCTATGGGCGACGGTGATCCCGAGCGTCGCCGTGCCGTTGGCGCTCGTCGGCACCTTCGCGCTGATGTACGTGCTCGGCTACAGCCTCGACAATCTGTCGCTGATGGCGCTGACGATCGCGGTCGGGTTTGTCGTCGACGACGCGATCGTCATGCTCGAAAACATCGACCGCCACCTCGAGGACGGGCTCAGCCCGATGGAGGCGGCGATCAAGGGCTCGGGCGAGATCGGCTTTACGATCGTCTCGATCAGCCTGTCGCTCGTTGCCGTCTTCATTCCGCTGTTCCTGATGGGCGGGATCGTCGGCCGGCTGTTCCGCGAATTCGGCATCACCGTGACGGTGACAATCCTCGTCTCGGCACTGGTGTCGCTNACCCTGACGCCGATGATGTGTTCGCGCTTCCTGCGCAGCAAGCAGCAGGAGCGGCACGGCCGCCTCTATGCGCTGTCGGAGCGGGGCTTCGACCTTCTCCTCGCCGGCTATCGCAATAGCCTGGATGTTGCGCTCCGCCACCACCGGACGACCTTTGCCGTGTTCGTCGCGACATTGCTGGCTACCGGCTATCTCTTCGCAGTCATCCCGAAGGGCTTCTTCCCACAGCAAGACACGGGGCTCATCATCGGCACCTCGGAGGCGGCGCAAGACATCTCGTTCGCTGAGGCGGTGCGCCGCCAACGCGCCCTCGCGGACATCGTCATGAAGGATCCCGCCGTTGCCACCGTCGGCATGAGCCTCGGCGCCAACGGCACGCAGACGCAAAACAACGGCCGCCTCTTCATCACCTTGAACCCGCGCAATCAGCGCGACGTTTCGGCCGACCAGGTCATCCGGCGGCTGCGTCCACAGCTCGCCAAGGTCGAAGGCGCTGCACTCTTTCTGCAGGTGGCCCAGGACATCAATGTCGGCGGGCGCCTGGCGCGGACGCAATATCAATTTACCCTGCAGGACGCCAATCTCGACGAGCTCAACCAATGGTCGTCGAAGATTTTCGACAAGATGAAGACACTCCCCGAGTTGCGCGACGTGGCGACCGACCAGCAGGCCGGAGGCGCGACCCTGACCTTGACCATCGACCGCGACCAGGCAGCGCGCTTTGGCATCCAGCCGCAGTTGATCGACGACACGCTCTACGACGCGTTCGGGCAACGGCAGGTGACGCAGTATTTCACCCAGCTCAACAGCTATCACGTAGTCATGGAGGTCCTGCCCGAGATGCGGCGCGCGACCGCGGCGCTCGACGGCATCTACGTGAACTCGCCGAGTACTGGCGGACAGGTCCCGCTCAGCACTTTTGTCAAATGGACGAGCCAGCCGACGAATTTCCTGTCGATCAATCACCAGAGTATGTTCCCGTCGGTCACCCTGTCCTTCAACTTGGCGCCCGGCGCAGCACTCGGTCAGGCGACCGCGGCGATCCAAAATGCCGAGACGCAGATCGGCGCGCCGGCGACCTTGACCGGCAATTTCCAGGGCAACGCACAGGCATTCCAGGCATCGCTCGCCAGCGAGCCTTTTCTCGTCGCCGCAGCGATCATCGTCATCTACATCATCTTGGGCGTGCTCTATGAGAGCTATGTCCACCCGCTGACGATCCTCTCGACCCTGCCGTCGGCAGGCCTTGGCGCGTTGGTGACATTGATGCTGTTCGGCTATGATTTCAGCCTGATCGCGCTGATCGGCATCATTCTCTTGATCGGCATCGTCAAGAAGAACGGCATCATGCTGGTCGATTTCGCGATCGAAGCGCAACGCCATCGCGGTCTCGCACCCGTCGACGCGATCCGCGAGGCGTGTCTGCTGCGCTTCCGGCCGATCATGATGACGACGATGGCGGCACTTCTCGGCGGCGTTCCGCTGATGCTCGGCGCCGGCACGGGCGCCGAAATCCGCCAGCCGCTAGGCTACGCCATCGTCGGCGGGCTGATCGTTAGCCAGGCGCTGACGCTTTACACGACGCCGATCGTCTTTCTCTACCTCGACCGCCTCAATGCGTGGTTCACCGGCGCCGCCCGCCCCAAGCCTGCGCGGATGGCGAGGAGAGTGACGCATCGACTGATCCCACCGGCTGCTGTCAGCAATGTGGGTGAACGAGGTATCGAATAGCCTCCCGAAAGACAAAGGGCAGTGCGTCGCGGTCCGGGCAGCACTCTCTGTGACGTAACGGCCGCATGTGGGCGTTAACGTCAGCGTGGCTGGCGGCAATCTCACTTTTGTCGATCACGTCGCGCTTTGGGTTGAGAAAACGCCGGTATCATACCGACCGCAGCGCTGTGGAGTGACTCAAGCGGCGAGTCCGCTCAGGGTCAGGACCGTCCGACTTTTGCGCCTGTACGCTCAAGGTCCCAAGGTCCGCTGTCGGATCAGGTAGCGGACGCCCCGAACCCGCGCGGCCAATGTCGCAGTTGGGTCGACTCCGGCGGTTCGATAGCGGTCCCGCGAACGGCCGGAATCGGCGCAACCCCGCCGCTGGACCCTGCGTTGGGGAAGGACGGCTGTCCATGCTTTGCAGACCTCCATCATCACGACCTACGCCCTGGCGAGCCGCCTAAGGGCCAGTTGGATGGAGGCGAGGGTAACGAAGGTGGCCAGGGTTTCGGCAAGGTTCTCGAAGTCTTTGGCAAGCCGCCGGTTTCGGCCGAACCAGGAGAAGGTGCGCTCGACCACCCAGCGGCGCGGCAGGATGACGAAGCCCTTCGTCGCTGCGCTTAACGATCTCCATGCGCAGCAGCGGCGCCTTGGCGAGGGCGGCGTGAACCTGCCAGGCGTTGTAGCCGCCATCAGCCCAGATCAATTCGAGCCATGGGAAGCGCCGCCGTATCTTGTCGAGCACCAACCCGGCGCCGTCGCGGTCCTGGATCGCGGCAGAGTGAACAATCACCCGCATCGGCAGTCCTTCGGTATCGACCAGGGCGTGGATCTTGCGGCCTTCTTGCCGGGGTCGTAACCCACCGGGTCGTCTTTACCGCCCCCTTTTCCGCCGATTTTACCGATTGGCTGTCGAGAACGGCGGCCGACGGGCTGGCCTCGCGGCTCATCCGCTCGCGCAATGCCATATACAGCTCGGCCCAGATCGCCTCCCAGACGCCATCACGCTGAAACTTCCGAAAGATGTTGTAGACCGTCGAGCTTGGCGGAAAGCTATCGCGGGGCAGATAGCGCCAGGGGCAGCCGGTGCGCAGCAAATAGAGAATGGCGTTCATCGCCGCTCGCATGTCGGTCTTGCGCGGTCGCCCGCCCGGCGATGCCTCGGGGATCAGCGGTGCCAGCCGCACCCACTCCGCATCCCTCAGATCACTCGGATATCCGCCGCCTTCCCGGCGATATATCTGACGATTCTCCTCCGTCCACATCGCTGTTCGCCATCACCGTGAGTCCTGTAGCCGTGAATCATGCCATTCGGCGCAATGCCACACACTTTTGGGTCAAGCTCTAAAGGGGAAAGTCATGTCGAACTTCCCGGCGGTGAACGCCAATGTCGCGGTCGACAGGTTCTTGATGATCGTATATTCAATGCCGTCGAGATAGGGCCGGCCCGGTTTCCAATAATCCGCGTTTCGCGTTACCTTGATGTACTCGTTGGGCTTGAATTCGACGAATTTGAACGGGCCAGTGCCGATCGGATGGCTTCGCATGTCACGTGCCGGTATGTGGCACGGATAGAACGGAGCATACCCCGAGGCGAGGGTCGTCAAAAAAGCCGGCTGCGGCCGCTTCAGATGAAAGGTGACCTCGTAATCGCCGTTTGTCGTGACCTGGTCCAGGTTCCTGTATGAGTACTTGCGGGGATTGACGTGCAGCTTCTCACCCGCCTGGCCGCTGATCAGGTCCCAAGTGCACTTGACGTCCGCCGCCGTGAACGGCTTGCCGTCGTGCCATTTGACGCCTTGCCGCAGCGGGAAGGTCAGTTCGGTGCCGTCCTCGTTCCACGACCAGNCGGTCGCCAGATCGGGCACGATTGAGCTGAGGCTGTTCTGCTTCACATGCTGGTCGAACATGACGAGGTTGTTGAAGACCCCCATCATGGGACCCTCGNCAAAGACCGTGGCCTCCTCCAAGATGGACATGCTCGCCGGGCTGTCGGGGCTGTACATTCTGAGNATGCCGCNCTGCTTCTGGGCAAACGCCGTGCCGCCGCCCGAGATCGCGATCAGCAACGCAATCGCCGTCGCGGCACGCAGATTGAGCCTCATCTCCCTGCCTCCCTTTAGCCGGGATCCATCACTCAGCCGCGCGAGAAGCGGAAAAATGGGCCCCGGCCTACGCCGGGGTGGTGCTTTAATCGCTTATTCCCCGAAAGCGACAGTCAGCCGGCCAATTTTGCCATGTCGCTGAAGTGCCAATCGCGCCATTAATGCACTGCAACACGACCTGCTCCCTATTCGATCACCTCGTCGGCTGCAACGAGCAAGACCGGCGGCACGGTCAGGCCGAGTTTCTTCGCCGTCTTAAGGTTCACCACAGTTTCGAATTTGGTCGGTAATTGCACCGGAAGGTCGGCGGGCTTCGCGCCCCGCAGGATACGGTCCACATAGGAGGCCGAGCGACGAAATATATCGGCATTGTCCACTCCGTAGGAAAGCAGACCTCCCTCTCGGGCGTAGGCAGAATACCAATATACAGCCGGTACATTATTTCGGGCTGCCATCTGTATAAGCGGCGCACGATGGTTGATTGTAAAGGTATCCGGCATGACCACGAGGCCGCCCCTCGGTTCGCGTCCGAGAGAAGTTACGACGGTTTCAATATCGGTGTCGTTAAAAACAGGCGATGAAATTGGCTCCACTTGGCGCGATACGCCAGCGGCTTCGAACGAGGGCCAGTAATATGCTCCACGGCGGGCGGCAGTATCCGGGTTAAAAATCCCTGCGGCTCGCTTGATGGTAGGTGCGATCTTCGTGAGAAAATCCAGCCATTTGCCACCCAACTGGCCTTCCAAGTTAATAAAGCCGGTGATATTGCCGCCAGGGCTGGGCAGGCTAGCAACAAAACCACTGCCAACAGGATCGGACACAATTACAAACACGATCGGGATGGTCTTTGTTTCCCTCTGGAGTGCCGCGGTGACGGCGGTCCCGTGCGAGAGGATCAAGTCGGGCCGCAATGCAACTAATTCTTTCGCGAACATCTGTATCCGGTCAACCTCGCCAGATGTCCAACGGACGTCCATCTNCAAGGCGGAGTCAGCGGTCCANCCCAGCTTATGAAGCNCCTGCATGAATACGGAGAAGAAAGCTTCTGCCTCAGGATCGGACGCGGGCTGCGCCATGAGTACACCGATCCGCCGTGCCGGGTCTGGCTGCTGCGCACGCACCTTCAGCGGCCATGGAGCCGCAGCGCCTCCGAGCAGGGCGATGAAATCCCGTCGCCTCATGGGCCCTATTCCCCGCCGAGCGCGACAGCTTACTTTAGTTCGCTTATTTGTCCAGCCAGACGTCCTCAAAGCGCGAGCCATTGTAGATGCTGTTGACCATGCTGATCAGATCCTTGACGTAGGGCCGCCGGCAGGTGATGCCGCGCACGTACAAGATGTCCGGGCGCGCATCTTCTTCGATCAGCTTCCTCTCGATTTGCCAAACCAGCTGCCGCCGCTTGTCGGCGCTCAGTTCCCGCGATTGGCGGTCGATCAACTCGTCGANCGATTCGTTGCAATAGCCGGTGTAATTGCGCANCGCGCCGCATTTGTAATTCTCATAGAATTGCGCATCGGGATCGTCGACCTCGCTTTCGGTGACGTTGAGCCCGATTTTGTAATCCTTGCGCATCAGCCGCGGATACCATTGCGTCGTGTCGACCGGCTCGAGCTCGCCGTCGATATAGATCTCTCTCAGCTGGTCGATCAGGATCAACGCCGGGTCGCGCCAGGGCGGAACATTGCGCGCAGCGACGGTGACAGCAAGCCGCTTGTCGGGGCCGTAGCCGAGTTTCTCCATGATCTGCCGCGCTCCGGCACGCCGCCGCGCGACATCGGGCCCGTAACCCGGCAGGGCCTTCAATGTCTCGGCCGGCATGCCCCACAATCCCTCGGGCGGCGGCTCCATCGGGCCGCCGATCGCGCCCTGCCCCTGGCCGATGATGTCGATGAACGCCTGACGGTCCAACGTCAACGACATCGCGCGCCTGAGATCAGGGTTGTCGAAGGGCGGCGCCGCGCGGTTGACAATCAGGTTGCGGCTGCCATTCACCAGGTAATCGTCACAGACCGCGTCCGGTATCTCTCTCTTGACGTCCTGGAGCTGCGGGAAGGTAACGCCGAAATAGACATCCGCCTGGCCGGCGATGAAGCTCAAGAGCCGCGTCGAGGTATCCTTGACGATGGTCCATTCGACGCCGTCGAGATAGGGTCTGCCCGGTTTCCAGTAATCGGGGTTGCGGGTGAGCGTGATCGCGACGTTCGGCTTGAACTCGACGAATTTGAATGGGCCGGTCCCGATGGGGTGGAGGCGCATTTCGCGCGCCGGCACGTGACAGGGATAGACCGGCGACCATCCTGATGCCAGCAGCGTCAGAAACGAGGGCTGCGGCCGTTTCAGCCGGAAGGTGACCTCGAAATCGCCATTGACGGTCACGTCAGCGAGATTGTCGTACCAGGATTTGCGCGGGTTGATGCGAAGCTTGTCGTTCCCTGTGCCGGCCAACAGGTCCCAGGTGCATTTGACGTCCTTGGCGGTGAACGGCCGGCCGTCATGCCACTTGACGCTGCGGCGCAGCGGCATTGTCAGCTCGGTGCCCTCCTCATTCCAACTCCACCCCGTCGCCAGATCCGCAACGATCGACTGCGGGCTGTTCTGCGCCACCTGCTGGTCGAACATCACCAGATTGTTGAAGACACCCATCATTGGGCGGTTTACGGCGAGCGTCGATTCCTCGAGCATCGACACGCTGGCCGGGCTGTCAAAATGACCGATCTTAAGAACGCCGCCCTGCTTTTGAGCGAACGCTGTGCCGCCGCCTGAGATCGCGATCAGCAACGCACTCGCCGCCACCGCAGCGCGTAGATTTATGATCATCTCCGTGTCTCCCTGTGTCATCTGTCATTGCGAGCGCAGCGAAGCAATCTCGGTGGCGAGATCGGCCGAGCGAGATTGCTTCGTCGCTACGCTCCTCGCAATGACGGCACAACTTCTCGGTAGTGGCGAGCGCAGTGAAGTGAAACCGACGCTATCTGTCGAGCCAGACGTCCTCCATGCGGGCACCGTTGGAGATGCTGTTGACCATGATCGTCAGCCCTTTCACCCGCGGCTGCCAGCAGGTCGCGCGGCGGTCGTAAAAGAAGATCGGTCGGGCGCCGTCCTCCGCCAGCTTCCTTTCGATCTCCCACACGATCTGCTTGCGCCGCTCCTGGTCGGCCTCGATCGATTGCCGATCGATCAGCTCGTCGACCTCCGGATTGCAATAGCCGTTATAGTTCAGCTCGCCGCCGCACCCGTAATTCAGGTAGAGGTTCTGGTCGGGGTCGGGCCCGCCTGCCACCGGGCTGAAACCAACGATGTAGTCCTTGCGCATGACCTTGGGCAGCCAATTCGTGGTGTCGATCATTTCGAGCTCGCCGTCGATGTACACTTCCCTCAACTGGTCGATCATCAGCACCGCCGGGTCGCGGAAGAACGGGAGGTCCCGCACCGACACCTTGACCTTGAGCCGGTTATCGGGCCCATAGCCGAACTTCTCCATGATCTGGCGGGCCTCCGTCCGGTTTTTCTTCACATCGGGATCATAGCCCGGCAGGGTTTTCAGGACCTCCGGCGGCATGCCCCAAAGCCCTTCGGGTGGCGGCTGCATGACGCCGCCGATGTCGCCCTGCCCCTCGGTGACGATGTCGACAAACGCCTTGCGATCGAAGCTCAATGCCATCGCCTGCCGCAGATCGGGATTGTCGAAGGGCGGCTTATTCCGGTTGACGATCAGGCTGCGGTTGACGCCGATCGGCGCCAATTCGCAGATTGCGTCGGGCATCTGGCTCTTCACGTCCTTCAGCAATGGTGCCGTCACACCATACGCAAAGGTCATGTCGAACTTGCCGGCAACAAACGCCAATATCGCTGTCGAGAGGTTGCGGATGATCGTATATTCGATGCCGTCCAGATAAGGCCGGTCGTTCTTCCAGTAATCAGGGTTTCGTGTCACCTTGATGTATTCGTTCGGCTTGAACTCGACGAATTTGAACGGGCCCGTGCCGATCGGATGCTGGCGCATGTCGCGCGGCGGGACATGACAGGGATAGATCGGGGAATACCCGGAAGCGAGAAGCGTGAGAAAGGCCGGCTGCGGCCGATTGAGATGAAAGGTGACCTCGTAATCGCCGTTGGTCGTAACTGCCGCCAGGTTCCGGTACCAGCCCTTGCGCGGATTGACGCGCAGCTTTTCACTCGATTTGCCGGTTAGCATGTCCCAGGTGCATTGAACATCCTTGGCCGTGAAGGGCTTGCCGTCGTGCCAAGCCACGCCCTGGCGCAACGGGAAAGTCAGCTCGGTTCCCTCCTCGTTCCACGACCAGCTGGTGGCAAGATCGGGCACGATCGAGGCGAGACTGTTTTGCTTCACATGCTGATCAAACATGACGAGATTGTTGAAGACCCCCATCATCGGCCGCTCCGAGACGATCGTCCCCTCCTCGTGAATCGACATGCTCGCTGGGCTGTCGGGGTCGTACATCCTCAGGATGCCGCCGGTTTTTTGGGCCAATGCCGGACCGGCCGCGGCCAAGGGGACGAGCACTGGAACCGCCATTGCGAACGCTCGCAGATATCGCATCATCTCGGTACACTCCCGTTCGCTGTCGCGCGGCCCATTGTCTGGGCTCTCAATGCAAAATGAGCACTATTTATCGAGCCAGACGTCTTCCATGCGCCAACCGTTGAAGACGCTGTTAACCGTCAATGTCAGCCCTTTGATATAGGGTTGCCGGCAGGTCCCCCCGTTGCGGTAAAAGATGATCGGCCGGGCGTCGTCCGCGGCCAGCTTGCGCTCGATCTCCCACAGCACCGGCTTGCGCCGCTCCGGGTCGCCCTCGCGCGATTGCCGCTCGATCAGTTCGTCGANNTCGGGATTGCAGTAGCCGCTCCAGTTTACGCTCGCCCCGCACCCGTAAACCAGATGGAGGATCGGGTCGGGGTCCGGCCCGCTGGTCTGCAGATTGAGAGCAACGGCGTAGTCCTTACGCAGAATTTTCGGGTAATATTGGGCGGTCTCGACCAGTTCGAGCTCGCCATCGATATAGACCTGCTTTAATTGGTCGGTCAGCAGAACCGCCGGATCCCGGTAGATGGACCAGTCCTGCGAGGTTACTTTGATACTCAACCGGTGATCGGGACCGTAGCCGAGCCCCTCCATGAGGTGCCGGGCCTCGGCGCGATTTTTCTGCACGTCGGGGTCATAGCCCGGCAGCTCTTTTAGCATATCCGGCGGCATCCCCCATAAGCCCGCGGGCGGGGGCTGCAAGACACCGCCGATGTGGCCTTGTCCTTGGCCGATGATGTCGACGAATGCCTGGCGGTCGATCGACAGCGCCATCGCGCGCCGCAGGTCAGGGTTGTCGAAAGGAGGCTTATCACGATTGACGAGGAGATGCCGGTTGAGGTTGCCGGGGGTCCACTCGCATATCGCCTGCGGCACCCGACCCTCGATCTCGTTCATCAGCGGAACCGTCAACTGGCCCGGTCGCGTCATGTCGAACTTTCCGGCAATGAAGGCCAATACCGCCGTCGCCGGGTCGGGCACGACTGTATGTTCGATGCCGTCGAGGTAAGGCCGCTCCGGCTTCCAGTAATCGGGGTTGCGCGTGACCTTGACGTATTCCTTGGGCTTGAAGTCCATGAGTTTGAACGGACCGGTGCCGATCGGATGCTGGCGCATGTCGCGCGGCGAGACGTGGCACGGAAAGATCACCGAGAAGCCGCCGGCGAGCAGCATTGGAAACGCCGGCTGTGGTCGCTTCAAGTGAAAGGTGACTTCGTAATCGCCGTTGGTGCTCACCTCCGCGAGGTTGTAATAGCTGGATCTGCGCGGATTGATGCGCAGTTTCTCGGGCCCCGTTTCCAGATAGAGGTCCCAGGTGCATTTGACGTCCTGGGCGGTGAACGGCTTGCCGTCGTGCCATCTGACGCCCTGTCGCAGCTCGAAGGTCAGATCGGTGCCCTCCTCGTCCCATGACCAGCTCGTCGCCAGATCCGGAACAATCGATTGCAGGCTGTTCTGCGCCACATGCTGGTCGAACATGACGAGGTTGTTGAACATCCCCATGATCGGCAGTTCGGCGTTGGCAAACTCCTCGAGCATCGACAGGCTCGCGATACTCTCGGGGTTGTATATCCTCAGCGTGCCGCCGGGCTTTTGGCCTGATGCCGTGGTCGCGATCGAAAGCGCGGCCAGAAAAGCGCTCACCGTCCAGAAGGCTCGAATGCTCTGCCTCATGCGCCCCCTCCGCAGTCGCCGCCCGCTTGCCGGGCTCTGACGGGGAGATTAGCACGTCATGAGTAGAACGTTCGATCTGAACTGCTACAGCAGGTCGGCGACGGCGTTCCAATAGCGTCGCATCGCGGCGATGTGATCGCCGAGCGAGCCACCGGCAATGCGGTGCAGGTGGCCGCTCTCATAGTAGTTGGCCAAGGTCAGGTGAGTGACCCCGATCGACTTCCAAAACTGCACCTGGTCGCGCCACTCGGCCTCGCTGCCGGCGCCGGCCGAGACCCGCGTGTCGATGCCGATCGTCGCCGGATCACGGCCGGCCTCCTCGGCATAGCGCTGCAAGGTGGCGATCGCCGCTCGCGCCTCCTCGCCCGGCGGGTAGGCAAGCGGCATCCAGCCGTCGCCCCATCGAGCACAGCGGCGCAACGTCACATCGGCATGACCGCCGTACCAGAGCGGGATCTTGCGCCCGGTGGGCAGCGGGTTGATCCCCGCATCCTCGATCGTATGCCATTTGCCCTTGAAGGTGATGTGCGGCTGCGCCCACAACGCCCTCATGACCTCGACCTGCTCTTCGGAGCGGCGGCCGCGGTTGCGAAAATTCTCGTTCAGCCCGACGAACTCCACCTCGTTCCAACCGACCCCGATGCCAAGCCGGAAACGGCCGCCCGACAGCACGTCGAGACAGGCCGCTTGCTTGGCGACAAGCACCGTTTGGCGTTGCGCCAGGATCAGCACTTGGGTGGAGAAGTCGGCGATCTTGGTACATCCGGCAAGGAAACCGAACAGCACGAACGGGTCGTGGTAAAAGTCGGTCGATCGGGCGCGGGCCTGGGTCCAATCGGGCCGGCTCGCAACATTGACCCCGATTACATGGTCGGGCGCCGCGATGCCGTGATAGCCGATCTCCTCCGCCGCCTGGGCAAATTCCTTGAGAGCCGCCGGACCACCGCCGATATCGACAATCGGAAGGGCTACACCGAGTTTCATCCGCACCTCCTATTTGTCGAGCCAGACGTCTTCCATGCGCCACTCGTTATAGATGCTGTTGGTCATGATCGTCAGCCCCTTGACCCAGGGCTGCCGGCAGGTGGCGCCGACCGGATAAAACAGCACCGGGCGGACCGCCGCTTCCGCCAACTTCCGCTCGATCTGCCAGACGATATCCTTGCGCTTTAGCGGACTGGCCTCGATCGACTGCCGGTTCACCAGCTTGTCGAGCTCGGGATCGCAGTACCCGGTATAGTTTCGCGCCGCACCGCAGACGTAGTTCTCGTAGTACATCTGGTCCGGGTCGTCGACGCCGCTCTCCATCGGCACCGCGCCGACCGTATAGTCCTTGCGCGCCATCTTGGGGTACCAGAGGGCGGTATCGACGAGGTCGAGCTCGCCATCGATGTAGATTTCCTTCAGGTGGTCGATCATGATCACCGCAAAGTCCCGCCAGCCGGGAAAGTTGCGCGTCGACACCTTGACGGCGAGGCGCTTGTCCGGCCCATAGCCGAGCTTCTGCATGATCTTGCGGGCCTCGGCGCGACGCTTGTCGACATCGAGATCGTAGCCCGGCAGGGTTTGCAACACCTCGGTAGGCATGCCCCACACCCCTTCGGGCGGCGGCATCATGTTGCCGCCGATGCGCCCTTCGCCTTCGGTCAGGATGTCGACAAAGGCCTTGCGGTCGACCGACAATGTCATCGCCCGTCGCAACTCGGGATTGTCGAAGGGCGGTGCGGCCGGGTTGATCAACATCGTGCGCGGAACGTTGACGTGCGAGATTTCGCAGATCGCCTGCGGTGCCTGCTTGCTGAAATCCTTCAGGGTCGGGATCGAGACGCCGAACGGCGTCGTCATGTCGAACTTTCCGGCATAGAAAGCAAGATCGCGCGGTCCAGGTTCACGCATGATCGTATATTCGATGCCGTCGAGATAGGGGCGGCCCGGCTTCCAGTAATCCGGGTTGCGGGTCACCGTGATCCGCTCGTTGGGCTTGAACTCGACGAATTTGAAAGGGCCGGTACCGATCGGATGGCTGCGCATTTCGCGCGCCGGCACATGGCAAGGAAAGATCGGCGCCCAGCCGGAGGCGAGCAACGCCAATAGCGCCGGCTGCGGTTGCTTCAAGTGGAAGGCGACCTCGTAATCGCCGTTGGTGCTGACCCTCTCGACATTCGCGTACCAGGATTTGCGGGGGTTGATACGCAGCTTGTCGCTGCCCGTACCCATCAGCAGATCCCAGGTGCATTTGACGTCGTTGCTGGTGAACGGCTTGCCGTCGTGCCATTTGACCCCCTGGCGTAGAGGGAAGGTCAGCTCGGTGCCGTCTTCGCTCCACGACCAGCTCGTCGCCAGGTCGGGCGCGACCGTCTCAAGGCTCGATTGCGCGATGTGCTGATCGTAGAGGACGAGGTTGTTGAACACGCCCATCATCGGCTGTACTGTCGCGCGCGTTGCCTCCTCCAGGATCGACATGCTGGCCGGGCTGTCGAAATGCGAGAGCCGGAGTATGCCGCCCTGCTTTTGGGCGAGTGCTGGTCCGCCGGCGGCCATCACAATCATCAATCCGCCGATCGCGCACAAAGTTCGAGTATCTGGAATCATTCCTCTATGACCTTTTCTGGATGGCTACTTGTCGAGCCAGACATCTTCCATGCGCCAGCCGTTGAAGATGCTGTTGACCATGATCGTCAGCCCCTTGACATACGGTCGCTCGCAGGTCCCGCCGCGGGAATAGAAGATGATCGGCCGGACGTTGTCCTCCGCCAGCTTGCGCTCGATCGTCCATAGCAGCTGCTTGCGCCGCTCCGTGTCGGCCTCCCGGGATTGCTGCTCGATCAGCTTATCCATCTCGGGATTGCAATAGCCGTCCCAGTTGATGTTCGAACCGCAGCCGTAGAACAGCTGGACAACCGGGCCGGGGTCCGGCCCGCTGGTCTGCAGGTTGAGGGCGACGGTATAGTCCTTGCGCTGAATTTTGGGGAAATACTGGGCCGTGTCGACCAGTTCGAGTTCGCCGTCGATGTACACGTGTTTCAATTGGTCGATCAGCAGCACCGCGGGGTCGCGGTAGATCGACCAGTTTCGCGCCGTCACCTTGATCTTAAGCGTCTTGTCGGGGCTGTAGCCGAGCTTCTGCATGATCTGGCGGGCTTGTTCGCGGCTCTGGTGCACGTCGGGGTCATAGCCCGGTAGCTTTGTAACCTGATCCGGCGGCATGCCCCACAGTCCTGACGGCGGCGGCTGCAATATGCCGCCGATTTCGCCCTGCCCCTGACTGAGGATGTCGACGAAGGCCTTGCGATCGATACTTAGCGCCATCGCCCGCCGCAAGTCCGGGTTGTTGAAAGGCGGCTTATCGCGGTTGATCAGCAGGTGGCGGTTGACGGCACCCGGCGACAGCTCGCAGATCGCCTGCGGCATCTGCCTCCGCACGTCATCGAACTGCGGTACCGACAGCTCGTACGGAAAGGTCATGTCGAACTTGCCGGCAATGAACGCCAATGTCGCTGTCGACGGGTCGGGGATGATCGTATATTCGATCCCGTCGAGATAAGGCCGACCCGGCTTCCAGTAATCCGGGTTGCGGGTCACCTTGATGTCTTCGTTGGGCTTGAATTCGACGAATTTGAAGGGGCCGGTGCCGATCGGGTGCTGGCGCATCTCCGCCACTGACACATGGCAGGGATAGATCACCGAGAACCCACCGGCGAGCAACATCGGAAACGCCGGCTCCGGCCGCTTCAGCTGGAAGGTGACCTCGTAATCGCCGTTCGTGGTCAGTGCCGCGAGGTTGTCATAGGCGGTCCTGCGCGGATTGAGGCGAAGCTTCTCGGTGCCTTTGTCCAGCAGCAGATCCCAAGTGCATTTGACGTCCTGGGCGGTGAAGGGCTGGCCGTCGTGCCATTTGACGCCCTGGCGCAGCTTGAAGGTCAGGGCGGTCCCATCCTCGTCCCATGACCATTCGGTCGCCAGATCGGGCACTATCGATTGCAGGCTGACCTGCGGTATGTGCTGGTCGAACATGACGAGGTTGTTGAACACCCCCATCATCGGCATCTCGGCCATGATTGTCGGTGCTTCGAGCATCGACATGTTGGCCGGGCTGCCCGGGCTATACAGCCTCAGGACGTCGCCCACCTTTTGAGCAAACGCCGTCCCGCCACTCGAGATCGCGATCAGCAACGCACCCGCCGCTGCGGTGGCACACAGATTTGGATTCATCTACTTCGCTCCTTCTGGCTTTTTATTTGTCGAGCCAGACGTCTTCCATGCGCCAGCCGTTGTAGATGCTGTTGACCATGACCGTTATTCCCTTGACCTCGGGCCGCCAGCAGATCCCGCCGCGGTTGTAGTAGACGATCGGCCGGGCGTCGTCCTCCGCCAGCTTCCTTTCGATCTCCCATGCCAGCTGCTTGCGTTTTTGCCGGTCGGACTCCATCGATTGCCGATCGATCAGCTTGTCGACCTCGGGATTGCAGTATCCGTTGTAGTTTCCTTCCGCACCGCAGGTGTAATTCTCGTACAAACCCTGATCGGGATCGTCGACGGTGCTACCGGTCAGGTTGAGGGCGACGGTATAGTCCTTGCGCATGACCTTGGGGTACCATTGGGCGGTATCGATCGTTTCGAGCTCGCCATCGATGTAAAGCTGTTTTAGCTGATCGATCAGGATCACCGCCGGATCCCGGTAGGGCGGGACATCCCGTGTCGACACCTTTATTTTGAGCCGGTTATCCGGGCCATAACCCAGCTTATGCATCAGCCGGCTTGCTTCGGTACGGTTCTTTTGCACATCGAGGCCATAGCCAGGCAGGGTTTGCAGAACCTCCAGCGGGAGCCCCCATAAGCCGCCCGGCGGTGGCTGCAGCACACCACCGAGATTACCTTGCCCTTCGGTCAGGATGTCGAGAAACGCCTTGCGGTCGAGGTCCAGCGCCATTGCCCGGCGCAAATCGGGATTGTCGAAGGGCGGTGCATCACGGTTGATGATCAGGTTGGTGTTGACGCTCCCCGGGTTCGACTCGCAGATCGCCTCGGGCATCTGGTTTTGGATGTCGTGCATCAGCGGGATTGTGACGCTGCCGGCAAACGTCAGGTCGTATTTGCCGGCGATGAACGCCAATATGACCGTCGACCGGCTTTTCAGCATCGTGTACTCGACGCCATCGAGATAGGGTCGATCCTTCTTCCAGTAATCCTCGTTGCGCGTCAACCTGATGTGCTCGTTGGGTTTGAACTCGACGAATTTGAACGGGCCGGTGCCGATCGGATGGCTGCGCATGTCGCGAGGGGTGATGTGGCAGGGGTAGACCGGTGACCAGCCCGACGCCAGCAGCTCGAGGAGACCCGGCTGCGGCCGTTTCAAATGGAAGGTGACCTCGTAATCGCCGTTGGCGGTAACCTCTTCGAGGTTGCGATACCAGGCCTTGCGCGGATTGATGCGAAACTTCTCGGATGATCTGCCGGCCAGCAGGTCCCAGGTGCATTTGACGTCCCTGGCGGTGAAGGGCTTGCCGTCGTGCCAACTGACGCCCTGGCGCAGCGGAAAGGTCAGCTCCGTGCCGTCCTCGCTCCACGACCAGCCGGTCGCGAGCTCCGGAACGATCGCATCCGGGTTGTTCTGCTTTACGTGCTGGTCGAACAGAACGAGATTGTTGAAGACGCCCATCACCGCCCGCTCGGCGACGACGGTCGATTCCTCGTGGATCGACATGCTCGCCGGGCTATCGATCATGTAGACCCTCAAGATGCCGCCTTGTTTCTGGGCGAGCGCCGCCGGCGCAGCGGAGAGTGCGATCAGCATCCCGGCGGCAGCCGCAAAGCTGCGAAGATGTCGCGTCATTTGCCGTTTCCTTCCCTCAGTTGTCGCGCGCTAGCTCGGTCGTGCGGCCCAATCGCCTACTGGTCAAGCCAGGCGTCCTCGAAGCGCCAGCCGTTGTAATTGCCATTGATCATCATCGTGTGCCCCTTGAATTGGGGCTGCCAGCAGGCTCCGGAACGCGGATAGAAGATGATCGGCCGCGCGGCGTCCCCCGCCAATCGCGTTTCGATCTCCCACACCAGCTGCTTGCGCTTCACCTCGTCGGGCTGCATCGATTGCTGGTCGACGAGCTTGTCGACTTCGGGATTGCAATACCCCGTGTAATTGCGCTCGGCACCGCACACGAAATTCTCGTAGAATTGCTGGTCGGGGTCGTCGAGCCCGTTCTCGCTGACGGTAAGACCGACGGCGTAGTCCTTACGCATGACCTTGGGATACCATTGGGTGGTGTCGACCGCATCGAGCACGCCGTCGATACCGATCTCCTTCAGCTGGTCGATCAGGATCACGGCCGCATCGCGATAACCCGGGACGTTGCGCGTCGTTACCGTGACCGCGAGCCGCTTGTCGGCACCGTAACCGAGCTGTTGCATCAGCTGGCGGGCTTCGGCACGGTTCTTGGCGACATCGGTGTCGTAGCCCGGCAGCGATTTGAGGAGTTCGGGCGGCATGCCCCAGAGCCCAGCGGGCGGTGGCATCATGGCGCCGCCGACCTCGCCCTGCCCGTCGCTAAGGATGTCGATAAAGGCCTGGCGGTCCAAGCTCAGCGCCATCGCCCGGCGCAGATCTGGGTTGTCGAAGGGCGGTGCCGCGCGGTTGACGATCAGCGCGCGGCTGACGTTCCACGGCACCACCTCGCAGATTGCGTTAGGCGCCTGGTTCTTGATCTGCTTCATCAGCGGGATCGACAAAATGCCCTGCGCATACCGGTCGAAATTCCCGGCTGCGAATGCCATGACGGCGGTCGAGGGATTACGGATGACCGTCCATTCGATCCCGTCGAGATAAGGCCGGTCCTTTTTCCAATAATCCGTGTTCCTGGTTACCCTGATCCGTTCGTTCGGTTTGAATTCGACGAACTTGAACGGGCCGGTGCCGATCGGATGGCTGCGCATATCCCGCGGCGTCACATGGCAGGGATAGACCGGCGACCAGCCCGACGCCACCAGCGCAAGAAAGGCAGGCTGCGGCCGCTTCAGGTGAAAGCTGACCTCGTAATCGCCGTTCACGGTGACTTGTTCGAGGTTTCGATACCAGGATTTGCGAGGATTGACGCGGAACTTCTCGCTCGACTTGCCCGTGATCAGGTCCCAGGTGCACTGAACGTCGCGCGCCGTGAACGGCTTTCCGTCATGCCACTTCACACCTTCGCGCAGCGTAAACGTCAGCGTCGTCCCCTCCTCGTTCCACGACCAGCTTTTGGCGAGGTCCGGGACGATCGACTGCAGGCTGTTTTGCTTTACATGCTGATCGAACATGACGAGGTTGTTGAACACCCCCATCATTGGCCCCAGGACCGCGATCGTCGATTCCTCGTGGATCGACATGCTCGCCGGGCTATCTCCAGAGGGCATCCTCAATATGCCGCCCGGCTTTTGCGCAAAGGCCGAGTCGCTGCCCCACAAGCTCGCCAGCAGCCCGCCTGCCACCGCCAAGCTCCGAAGATATGCCGTCATCCGTCTCCACCCTGCGCGCCGCGCGATACCCCGCGGCCGTGTGCGGACACATCTTCGATTACGCCAGGGCTACTTGTCGAGCCAGACGTCTTCCATGCGATAGCCGTTGTAGATGCTGTTGACCATGGTCGTCAGCCCCTTGACATAGGGCTGCGAGCAGGTCCCGCCGCGCGGGTAAAAAATGATCGGCCGGGCGCCGTCCTCGGCCAACCGCCTTTCGATCTGCCACACCAGCTGCTTGCGCTTTACCGGGTCGGCCTCGGCCGATTGCTGGTCGATCAGCTTATCGACTTCCGCATTGCAATAGCCGGTGTAGTTGCGTACCGCCCCGCACACGAAGTTCTCGTAGAATTGCTGGTCGGGATCGTCGACGCCGCTCTCGGTGCCATTGATCGCAATCGTATAGTCCTTGCGGTAGATCTTGGGGAACCAGTTGGCGGTCTCGACCGGTTCGAGCACCGCGTCGATGTAGATCTCCTTCAGCTGGTCGATCAGGATCACGGCCGGATCGCGGTAGCCGGGGATGTTGCGCGAGGACAAGGTGAGGGCAAGCCGGTTGTCGGGCCCGTAGCCGAGCTTTTGCATGATCTCGCGCGCCTCGGCGCGGTTCTTCGGGATATCGGGACCGTAGCCCGGCAATGTCGCCAGCATCTCCGGCGGCATCCCCCACAATCCTTCGGGCGGCGGCAACATGGTCGCGCCGATGTCTCCCTTGCCCTGCGTGAGGATGTCGATAAAGGCCTTGCGGTCGAGGCTGAGCGCCACCGCCCGGCGCAGGTCGGGGTTGTCGAACGGGGCCTTCTGCGGATTGAGGATCAGGTTGCGGGCGACGTTCGTCGCAGTCAGCACGCAGACCGCCTGCGGCGCCTGTCTGCGGACATCGTCCAGCAATGGAACCGTCGTGCCGTAAGGCGAGGAGATGTCGAATGCGCCGGCAATGAACGTCAGGTTTCGCGTGGCGATATCCTTGATGATGTGCCACTCGATGCCGTCGAGATAGGGCCGCCCCGGCTTCCAATAATCCGGGTTTCGCACGGTACGGACCACCTCGTTCGGCTTGAACTCGACGAATTTGAATGGGCCGGTGCCGATCGGATGGGTGCGCATTTCGCGCGGCGACACGTGGCAGGGATAGACCGGCGACCACCCGGACGCCAGCAGCGAAAGCAGTGCCGGCTGGGGCCGCTTCAGATGGAAGGTGACCTGGTAGTCGCCGTTGGTCGTCACCTTGTCGAGGTTGAGGTACCAGGTCTTGCGCGGATTGACGCGGAGCTTTTCGCTCGCCGTGCCCTGCAGCAGATCCCAGGTGCACTTGACGTCGGCGGCGGTGAACGGCTTGCCGTCGTGCCATTTGACGCCCTGGCGCAACGGGAAGGTCAGCTCCTTGCCGTCCTCGCTCCAGGCCCAGCTCGTCGCCAGATCGGGGACGATCGAGTCGGGGCTATTTTGCTGGACGTCCTGCCGATACATGACGAGGTTGTTGAACACCCCCATCATCGGCCGCAATGCGGCACCGGTTGCTTCCTCGTGCAGCGACATGCTGGCAGGATTGTCGAAAAATGAGATCTTGAGGATGCCCCCGGCTTTTTCGGCGAAGGCCGCGTCAGTGTAGCACGCCGCGATCAATAATAGCCCGCCCACGGTTGCAAAGATGCGCGGGTGTCCCATCATCGGTCTCTCCAAAGACTGACCGCTATTTATCGAGCCAGACGTCTTCCATGCGCCAGTTGTTGATGATGCTGTTGACCATCATCGTCCAATCCTTCACCTGAGGCTGCCAGCAGTAGGCGAAGCGGTTATAAAAGATGATCGGCCGGGCACCGTCCTCCGCCAGCTTTCCTTCGATCTCCCACACCAGCTTCTTGCGCTTGCCTTCGCCGGCTTCCATTGATTGCCGGTCGAACAGCTTTTCGAGCTCGGGATTGCAATAGCCGGTGTAGTTGCGTGGCGAACCGCAGGCGTAGTTCTCGTAGAATTGCTGGTCGGGATCGTCGACGCCGCCGCCGGTGAGATTGAGGCCGATCTTGTAGTCTTTGCGCATGACCTTGGGGAACCAGGTGGCGGTCTCGACGATCTCAAGCTCGCCGTCGATGAACACCTCCTTCAACTGGTCAGTCAGGATCACGGCCGGATCGCGATACGGCGGGATGTTGCGTGTCGACACTTTGAGCGCCAGCCGCTTGTCGGGACCGTATCCGAGTTTCTGCATGATTTGGCGGGCCTCGGAGCGGTTTTTCTGCACGTCGGGGTCGTAGCCCGGCAGCGCTTTCAAGACCTCCTGCGGCATGCCCCAAACGCCTTCGGGCACGGGTTGCATGACCCCGCCGATGTCACCCTGGCCTTCGCTGATGATGTCAATAAACGCCTTGCGGTCCAAGCTCAGCGCCATTGCCCGTCGCATATCTGCGTTGTCGAAAGGGGGCGCATCCCGGTTGATGATCAGGTTGCGGCTGATCCCGCCCGGCGTCACCTCGCAAATTGCCTCAGGTTCTTGGTTTTTCACATCCTTCAGCAGCGGGATCGTCGTGGCGATCCAGTCGAGTTTACCGGCGACAAAGGCGAGGTTCGCCGTCGACACGTCGCGGATGATCGTAAACTCGATGCCGTCGAGATAAGGCCGGCCCTTCTTCCAGTAATCCTGGTTGCGCGTCAGCGTAATCCGTTCGTTCGGTCTGAATTCGGCGAATTTGAACGGGCCCGTGCCAATCGGATGCTGTCGCATCTCGCCCGGTGGCACGTGGCACGGATAGACCACCGAATAGCCGGAAGCGAGCAGCGCGATGAAAGCCGGCTGCGGCCGCTCGAGACGGAAGCTGACCTCATAGTCGCCGTTCGTGGTCATCTCGGCGAGGTTGCGGTACCACGATTTGCGGGGATCGAGACGAAGCTTATCGCTCGACTTGCCGGTCAGCAGATCCCAAGTGCATTTGACGTCCTTGGCGGTAAACGGCCTTCCGTCGTGCCATTTGACGCCTTGGCGCAGTGGGAATGTCAGTTGCGTTCCGTCCTCGCTCCATGACCAGTCAGTGGCCAGATCGGGCACGATAGACTGAATGTTGTTTTGTTTTGCGTGCTGGTCGAACATGACGAGGTTGTTGAACACCCCCATCGTCGCCCGCGCCGGGACGGCATCGACTTCCTCATGCATCGACATGCTCGGCGGGGAGTCGCCGGCGTGCACGCGCAAAATGCCCCCTGCCTTTTGCGCGAATGCCGTATCCGCCGTAACCATAGCCGTCAACAGCAACCCGACTGCGGAGAGCGAGCGAAGATGTCGCCTCATTTCGTATCCTCCCTCTAGATGCCCCGGTCGAGCGGTCCGCCGAAGACGACTACTTGTCGAGCCAGAGGTCTTCGAAACGCCAGCCGTTGTAGATGCTGTTGGCCATGATCGTCAGCCCTTTTACCTGCGGCTGCCAGCAGTTCGCGACGTGGGGGTAAAAGATGATCGGTCGGGCATCGTCCTCTGCCAACTTCCGTTCGATCTCCCAGACCAGCTTCTTGCGCTTCTCCGGATCGGATTGCATGGACTGCTGGTCGACCAGCTTGTCGACCTCGGGATTGCAATAGCGGGTATAGTTGCGATCGGCTCCACAGGTGTAGTTTTCATAAAATAGCGGGTCCGGGTCGTCGACTTCGCTCTCGGTAACATTGAGGCCGACCTTGTAGTCCTTGCGCATGAGCTTGGGATACCATTGGGTCGTGTCGAGGGTTTCCAGCTCGCCGTCGATATGGATCTCCTTCAGTTGGTCGATCAGGATCACCGCAGGGTCGCGATACGCCGCGGTGTTTCGGGTGGACACGGTGACCGAGAGCCGTTTGTCGGGCCCGTAGCCGAGCCTCGCCATGATGGTTCGGGCTTCGGCGCGGTTCTTCTGGACATCGGGATCATAGCCAGGCAGCGTCATCAGCATATCCAGCGGCATGCCCCAGACCCCATTGGGCGGCGGTTGCATGACCCCGCCGACACCACCCTGCCCTTCGGTCAGGATGTCGATAAACGCCTTGCGATCGAGGCTCAGTGACATCGCCCGCCGCAGATCGGGGTTATCGAAGGGCGGCGCGTCGCGATTGACGATCAGATTACGGCTGACATTTGCCGTCACCTCCTCACAGATCGCCTGTGGCGCCTGTTTCTTGACATCCTTCAAGACCGGGATCGTTACGCCGATGTCGATGTCGCTCTTGCCGGCGATAAACGCCAGATTGCGCGTCGACACGTCCTTGATGATCGTCCACTCGATGCCGTCGAGGAAAGGCAGTCCCTTCTTCCAGTAATCCGAGTTTCTGGTCACCGTAATTCTTTCGTTCGGCTTGAATTCGACGAATTTGAATGGGCCGGTGCCGATCGGATGGCCGCGCATATCGCGCGGCGACACGTGACACGGGTAGATCGGCGACCAGCCGGTAGCCAACAGCGCAAGGAAGGAAGGTTGCGGACGCTTCAGGTGGAAGGTGACCTCATAGTCGCCGTTCGCGGTCACCTCCGCGAGATTTCTATACCAGGACTTGCGAGGATTGAGGCGCAGCTTCTCGCTCGACTTGCCGGTCAGCAAACCCCAAGTACACTTGACATCCTCGGCGGTGAAGGGCTTGCCGTCGTGCCATTCGACGCCTTGACGCAACGGCAACGTCAGCTCGGTTCCCTCCTCGTTCCAAGCCCAGCCCGTGGCCAGATCCGGCACGATCGAGCGCAGGCTGTTTTGTGGAACGTGCTGGTCGAACATGACGAGATTGTTGAATACACCCATCATTGGCCGGTTGACCGCGACCGTCGATTCCTCGAGGAGCGACATGCTCGCCGGACTGTCGAAATGGCCGATTTTGAGAATGCCGCCCTGCTTTTGGGCGAAAGCCGGGTCGCCGGCGGAGCATCCAAGCAGTAGCGTGGCCGCTACTGTGAGTGCGCGAATGTCTCGCTTCATTTCCATCGCCTCCCGTTCGACGCGGTTAGTGAAATCCGCCATCGTCGCCCCGCCGGCCCTTGTTGGCTCTCGTGTACGCGGCAAACCTCCGAACGTTATCACCTATCGGAGAGCAGGAATAGCGGTGGTATTGGCCCCGAGCTGGTTAAATATTATGCACTGCAACATCAAAAAGACTGCCTTATTTCAAACACATTGAAATTTCTATGCTGCATTGCAACATAAGGAGAGCGTGTAGACTGCAGCCTCGGGAGATCGAGCGATGCGCCACAGCGAAAAGCAACGCAATTCGACCCAGCCGAAAGGCGAGCTCGCGTCGCGCACCTTGGCAATGCCGGCGGACAGCAACCCCAAAGGAGACATTTTCGGCGGCTGGATCATGTCGCTGATGGATTCAGCCGGGAAGATGTCGGCGACCCCGCACGCGGGCGGACGGGTCGTCACCGTTGCCGTCTCGAACATCACTTTCCTGCAGCCGGTGCACGTCGGTGACACGGTCTGCTGCTATACCGACGTCAAACGCATCGGGCGAACCTCGATCACGCTCGACGTCGAGGTCTGGGTGCTGCGCCAAGGTCAGGGCGAGCGGGTCAAGGTCACCGACGCCGAGTTCACCTTTGTCGCGGTCCACGAAGACGGCCGGCCTCGTGAGCTGGGCTCATCCGGGGCCAAGGGCGTAGCACCGCCGGCGCGCAATTCCCGCCGCGCGACACGTCGGCAGGAAAGCGAGGCGATGTGCTAACGTGCGGTGGAAAGGCGCTTTCAACGGAGAGGCCGATGCCGGACCGCATCCTCGTGGTGAATCCCAACTCCACCGATGCCGTTACACAGGTCATCGACGATACGATGGCGCCGCTGCGCATTCCCGGCGGCCCCGAGATCCGTTGCGTGACGCTCGCGGAGGGACCGCCCGCAGTGGAAAGCCAGAGCGATGCAGACGGAGTGATCCTGCCACTCTGCCGATTGATCCGCGAGATGGAGGCGCACGCCGCGGCCTTTGTCATCGCCTGCTTTAGCGACCCTGGCCTGTTCTCGGCGCGCGAGGCGACCGCAAAACCCGTGCTCGGCATCGCCGAGTGCGGGATCCTGACCGCGCTGACGCTCGGCCACCGGTTTGGCGTGATCTCGATCCTCGTCCGCTCGGTGCCGCGTCATTTGCGTTACATTGCGGCGATGGGAGTCGGAGAGCGGCTGGCCGCCGATCTGCCGGTCGGCCTAGGCGTTCTCGAACTCGCCGATGCGCGCACGACCATGGCAAGAATGATCGAGACCGGCCGCCGGCTGCGCGACCAACACGGCGCCGACGTGCTCGTCATGGGCTGCAGCGGCATGGCCGGCTATCGCGCCGAACTCGAAGAGGCGGTCCAGATCCCGGTCGTCGAACCGACCCAAGCCGCCGTCGCCATGGCGATCGGGCGCGTCCGCCTCGGCTGGGGCCGCAGGCTGACGTTGCCGGGCGGTTAACCCGCCTGATCTCGATCCTCGCCCGCTCAATTCCGCGGCAACTGCGCGGGGCGGGACCTGGCGCATAACTAGCCTCCCGCCAACTACCCTGGTGCTTCGCTGTTACGCTGATTCGGCTCCCTGCTCGGCCGATTTAAATCCCTGTTCGCCCGCATAGGGAATTCGCCACGTGGCCTTCAGACATTACAACTACTTGCTGGCGCGGATTCGCCCCTCGCGTGGCCCGAAAACGATGTTTTCGCACTATCTTCCCGTCGAGCAGCGAAATCGCGGGGAAGCGGAAGGGCGCCGCGGCGCCGAGAGACCGCGGCAAGGCCGGTGAGGTCCCGCGAAAGGCCCGCTCTACCCCGCCATGCGCACGGGCGGCACTTCGCGCGGGATGATCAGATTGCACCCGGTCGCCGCCTTGACCTCGTCGACCGTGACGCCGGGAGCAAGCTCGCGCAGAGCCAGACCCTCCTTGGTGACCTCGAACAGCCCGAAATTGGTGGCGACGAGATTGACGACGCCGCGCGCCGTCGCGGGGATCGCGCAACGCTCGACGAGGCGCGGGCGGCCGTCGCGCGTCTGATGCTCCATCGCGACAAAGACGTGTTTGGCGCAAGCGGCCAGATCCATCGCCCCGCCGATGCCCCCGCCCTTCTGCCCGGCGGCCATCTTCCAGTTCGCGAAATCGCCGTTTTCGGCAACCTCGTAGGCGCCGAGCACGGTCACGTCGATCTTCCCGCTGCGAATCAGCGCGAACGAGTCGGCGTGGTGGACGATCGCCGCACCCTGCCGCAAGGTAACGTGCTGGCCGCCGGCATTGACGAGATGCAGATCCTCTTTCCCGGGTGCGGCGAGCGGGCCGTAGCCGATCACTCCGTTCTCGGAATGGAAAATGATCTCCTTGTCGCCGAAATCGAAATTCGAGCACATGGTCGGGATGCCGATGCCGAGATTGACGATCCACCCGTCGCCGAATTCCATCGCCAGCCGGTCGCACATTTGCTGCCGGCTCAATCCTTTTGCCCGTTCGCTCATCACCCGACACTCCCCGGACGCTGCGGCCACCACCCTTCGGGCGCCGGCGGGATCTTTATCAGCCGATGCACAAAAATCCCCGGCGTGTGCACGTCGTCGGGATCGATGGCACCGGTCGGCAGGATGTCCTCCTCGACCTCGACAATCGTGACCCGCGCCGCCATCGCCATGATCGGGTTGAAGTTGCGCTGCGAACGGCGGAAGCGAAGATTACCCGAGGCATCGGCCTGATAGGCCCGGATGCACGCATAGTCGAGCGGCAGTGCATGCTCCAACAGGTATTCGCGGCCATTGAAAAAGCGGGTTTCCCGGCCCTCGGCGAGCTCGGTGCCGATCGCGGCCGGGGTGTAAAAGGCCGGGATCCCGGCGCCGGCCGCGCGCATCCGTTCGGCGAGCGTGCCCTGCGGCGTAAGCTCCGCCTCGATCAGGCCCTTATCGACATACTCGGACAGGACCAGCCGCTGCGAGGCGCGCGTCGGCGCGGTGAAGGCGCAGATCACCTTTTTGACCTGCCCGTTGGCAATCATCTGCCCCATATCGGGGCCATTGGCCGGCAGGGTCGCGCCGCCGCGCGTCGAATTCGACACGCAGGTCAAATGCTTCGCCCCCTGCTTGGCGACGGCCTCGTATAGGTTGATCGGCATCCCGACGACCGCGAACCCGCCGAAGCCGATCGTGGCTCCGTCGGGGATGTCCTGGACGGCATCATCGAAGCTCGCGTAGATCTTGCTTCTGGCGCTCATTCCCCAGCCTGACGTCTTGTCTCTTGTCCCACCGGCATCATGCGGCAGGGGCTCCCCCGCGGCAACCCAGGTTTATTTTCTCGCCTCTGTAAACGGATATGTCATGTCGCCGGTCTTGTATTGCGGCGGCGCGAGGATGGTGACGGTCTCCGGCCCGCGGAACTGCTCGACATCGTGTCCCTTGATGTCGTGGTACTGCACCCAGATTGGCCGCGCCTCGGTCCATTCGCCATCGGGGCCGAAGGCGATGTCGCCCTCGATTGTGCGGAACGGGTGGCTGTGCATGTATTCGGCGAGCTTGTCGTTGTCGAGAGTCTTCGTCGCGGTGATCGCGTCGCCGAGGATCTGCAACTCGCTGTAGGCGAAGGGCGGCAGGAAATAGCCGAGCAGGTCGACCCCTTCGGCCGGCGCCTTCGCCTGGTATTTCTTGATGAAATCCATGACGCCAGGGAATTGCATTGTCGGGACCGGCTCCCACAGGTCGACATTGACGATGCCATTGGCCGCCTCGCCGAGCTGCATCTTGATCGCTGCCGCCTGCAGTCCGGCAAGGCCGCCGCCGAGCATCTTGGTGTTGAGGCCGAGTTCGCCCACCGAACGGAGGATGCCGACCGTGTCCGACGGATACGAGGAGATATAGACGAGATCCGGTTGCGACGCCTGCACGGCCCGAACGATCGGCGTGAAGTCGACCGTGGTCGGCGGATAGGCCCGGTCGTAGACGATGTCGATCCCTTTGGCCTTGGCGTGCTGACGCGCGCTTTCCGCCGCCTTGTGCTGGAATTCGGCGTCGGTGGCGACGATCGCAACCGTCTTCGGCTTCGGGTTCTGCGCCGCCGCCAGATCGAACCAGCCCTCGGCGAAGGTCTTCACCGGTTCGGGGCCGAAGGGCAGCATCGAGAAGTATTTCGGATAATGGAAATTGTCGTTGGCCGCCAGCGCGAAGAGGCCGAAGAACAGCCGGCTGTGCGAGATCGCGACCGGCATTGCCGGCGCCACCAGGTTGGTGCCGTAGCTCGAAATCAACAGGTCGACCTTGTCGATGTCGATCAGCTTGGTGTAGATGGCCGGTACCAGCGCAGGGTTGCTCTGGTCGTCGTAATAGACCAGCTTGACCGGCCGGCCGAGCAGACCGCCCTCCGCATTGACTTCGTCTTCCCAGATCTTGAAGGCGAGCAGCCCTGTCTTGCCAACGACGGCAAATGGGCCGGTCAA
>JGI26341J46601_10000068_pt1 | contig 29424 bp, 21 predicted proteins | sample BogFormECP12_OM3_FD_46601 | JGI IMG/M metagenome (IMG submission 46601) | reverse complement strand
CCAAACAGAAGCCGCCCGTTTTCGAGCGCGTAATGCAAAGGCTTCTTGCCCAGCCGATCGCGCGCCAGCAACAGCGAGTCTCGGTCTCGATCATAGAGGGCGATGGCGAACATTCCGCGGAGCTTTTTGACGCAATCTGCCCCCATCTCTTCGTAGAGATGGACAATCACCTCGGTGTCGCTGTGGGTGTAAAACTGGTGGCCGCGGCCTTCTAATTCGCGGCGTAGTTCTGGAAAGTTGTAAATCTCGCCGTTGAAAACAACCCAGATGGAGCCATCTTCATTATGAATGGGCTGTTTTCCGCCGGCCAAGTCAATGATGCTGAGGCGTCGCATGCCGAGGCCCACTCGACCGTGCGTGTATATGCCTTCGTCATCGGGTCCGCGGTGAGTAATCGTCTGGCACATTCGATGGACGTCGTCCGCGTCGACAACGTCTCCCTGCCTGCCAACGACGCCGGCTATCCCGCACACTGGCTGACCTCCTCTTCGCTTGCGGAGGTGGGCAGTTCTTTGAGAACAGGCCGGCGACCCTGAACAGCAATTGGCTGTTCTACGACTCGCAAATTGTCTAATCCGCAACTCTCGAACCAGCGGAAGACTTCTTCATAGGTGTGTTTCGACTGGTACCAGGGCGAGTACCAATCAAAGGTATCGAGGATTCGCCACGTACGATCGGGATGAAAGGCCATCGGGATCATGTAGGCCAGCGCGCCGCTGGCGGGGCGCCCCACCAACGGAATCCGCCTCAGCACCTGGTGGACACCGTACAGCGGTACCACGCCATAGCAAAGCGCATGAAGCAGGCGGGGAGGCATGCGCCGAGTTACTTTTCGGTAAATGTCGCTCATCCGGTACCACGAGTTGTACCGGCTGTAGAGCCAGATTGCGATCCGCCCGCCCGGCTTCAGTAGTCCAGGCAATATTTTGAAGGCTCGTTCACAATCTGGAGTGTGGTGAAGAACTCCGATGCTGTAGATGAAATCGAAACTCTCGGGTACAAACGGCAGATGAAAAACGTCAGCCTGAAGTATCGTTGCCTCGCGACCGGCGAGGTTGCGGGCCGCAACTTCGGCCGCCAAGCTTAGGTCGATGCCCACCACGTGCGCTCCCCAGCGCGTGGCCACATCCGCAAAACGACCCATCCCGCACCCCACATCCAGGACCAGTTTGCCGGCAAGATCCTCGGGACGGAAACCGGTGCGCTGCCGGAAGGCTTGCTCCGAACGCTTGCTCTCATCGGTATCCAATTGCGTGCGAGCATGCACGTGCCATTGGAAACCAAAACTTCCGGCATACTGCTGCTCGTCCACAAAACGAAAAACACCATTTACCTGGGGATACTTCCGGCCACAGCCAACACAGGCCAAATCGGTGCCTTGTTCTTCGAGCAGGCCGTGACATGTGAGGCACCGGAGCACCGACAAGACTTCGTTAGCGACTCCGGAGTGTTTGGGGTTTGAGGATGCCGTCATATTTTGCTTTTCTCAAAATCTGCCGTTTGTTGCTTTGCTCGTAGACTGGAATCGGCTGACTTGTGATCCGCACCATGGCGCAGGTGTAGCCGATCACGTAATACGGATACAGGTTGTACTCGGTTGAGGCAAAAAACGAGCCCGCAACATAAGCCGCAAGACCCGCCCAGAGGGCTTGCGTGAAAAGCGTGAATTCTGGATCGTCCCGATATTGATCCGATTTCCGGAGCCGGGCGATATTCTTAAACGCCTCCCCGATTGCCATAAGAAACAATACCAGCGCAAGTAAGCCTGCTTCCGCGGCCAGCTCAGAATAGGCGTTGTGAGCCACTTTCCAGCCCCGATCCACGAGCGGAAAACATCCTGGCCCCACTCCGAACACGGGGTGGGTCAGCGCTGTTATGGCGCTTTTCTTCAGCAGTTCCTTCCTTGCTGCAAGGGATCCCTTATCTCCCGAACCCTCAACATTTCCCAGAAAGATGCTCTCGACCCGCGCCCGATAGTATGAGCTCGATAGGGCGATCCCCAAGCCCAGCAACGAAACCACGATCGTGACCACTATCAAATGGCGGCGCTTTCCCTTGATCCCATACTCCCAAACGCAAACCATGATGGTGACTATCAGAGCCAGCAGCCCACTCCGCGACGCCGTTAATACAACGCCGACACACATGATTGCTAAACTCGAGCCCCAAACCACCTTCTTGAACCCACGGCTATGCAGCATGAACGCCAGACCGAGAGGAAAGCTGATTGCGATGTTAATGGCAAGATCGTTAGGGTTCGATAGAATGCTCTCCTGAATGCCGGAAAGCCGGCCGCCTTGATTGTAGTGACGGAGTGCGATCGAAAAAAAAGTGACGAGCGCGACCGCGCTCACCTGGATCCAGAGCAACTTCCGTAACTCCGCCACCGTCACTACCACCATGCTGATAAGCATGGCCACCACCACTCCTTTAGAAAACTTATCAAAGACGGTGTGGAAAGCTCCTCCCGGCCACATCGCGAAAGGAATGCAGATCGTCATTTGCACGAGAAGCAACCAGAGGATCTTGATCGCTCTCGGAGTCTTTATCTTGGCGCCGCCCATCATTCCGGCAAGGAGCGCCACAAATGCGATCACCCCGGCAATCCTGGCCATCGGAATGTACGCCAGGACGCGAATGAAATCTTCTGGCCGGTAGTAGTAGAGACCGAAAAATATGACAAGAGCGCCGAAAACAAAAGGACGTCGTTCCAGGGAAACGGCGTTCTTGGCGCGCGCTGCCCAGCCTGCGGAACGCCATCTGGCGCCCGTCGATGTGCTCTGCAATGTCATGACTGCTTTCTTGTCGGTCTATTCATTTGCTCTCCAGGGCTACGGATGGCTAACCTCGAATTGTTCAAAGGGCACGACGATGTCGTGCGGCAGAGTCAGCATCCGAATCCGCAGGACCTTTTCGCTGGGAGGAGTCCACTGCTTGTTCTCGTAGACCTGCANTTGCTCGCCCTTCCAACTCGCTTCGTTGCTTGATATGGGGAAACGTTCCAAAAGTTGAAACTGATCGCCGTGCAACTGGTCCCGCAGAATGCGCTGCGAATCAAAGCGAATCGCGAGATTTTCTGAAACNACTATAAAGCGAATGCCATCCCGGCGGAAAGCGTCGGTCAAATCCTCCCGGCTATGCAGCAGCTGCTCGCTGTTTTTCCCGGGCCGGATATCGTCGGCATAGAGCACTTTCCGCAGGACCAGAAAATGCCGTGCGGGATCGAGAGCCCGCATAAAGAAAACAAAATTGCCCGGCACTGGCCCGTCAAAAAGAACGATCCCAGCGTGGTACTGATTCACCAGGTGCGAAGCCACGTCTTTGTAGCCCGAGATGTAAGGTCTCTGCTGACTCCAGGCCGGCACAGCCAACAGCACGACCAGCGCTGCAGCGACCCCTCGCATCGTCATTCGAAGGCTAGAACCCCGGAAGAATTGCGTGAGCAGCCCAACGGCGAGATAGACCAAGGGCGGAAACCAATAGATGGCGAAACGCGCCTCCTTTTGCCCGAACCAGGAGAAGGTCAAATAACCAGCGAGAATCCAACACACCATGAGAGAAGTCTGCCCACGCCGATTCCAGCGCCACGCAAGCAGCAGACCCAAGGCCGCCAACACAAGCAACATCACCGAAAAAGAACTGGGCAATGTCTCAGCGTAGTAAAAGATCTGCTCCCAACCGCTCATGCGGTGAGAACCAAGATCGTTGGCCACAGCCTTTCCCTGCATAAACAGCATCAGCACCAGGAAGGGTCCGGCAAGCACAGCAACTAAGGCACCAACCGCAAGCGCGTCACGAGAGAATATACGCTTCCATTTCCGAGTCACTAACAGCGTCAGTGCACAGAAAACCAGCAAATACACGCTGGTTTGCTTGCACATCAGCGCAGCGCTAAGCCAAAGGCCGAAATAATAAAGAGAACTCCTGCGTCCCTGGTCGAGATACCGTATCCAGTGCCGAATTGCGCCTACGCATAGCGCCAACGAAGGGATCTCCAACATGACGGTCTTCTCGAATAGAAGCACCATGGGAAGAAGTCCCAGAACCGCTGTGCTGATGGCCGCCGTATACGAGTCCTGCAGCTCCTCCACTAGCAGAAACCATTGGTAGAGGAGACACGCTGGTTTGCTTGCACATCAGCGCAGCGCTAAGCCAAAGGCCGAAATAATAAAGAGAACTCCTGCGCCCCTGGTCGAGATACCGTATCCAGTGCCGAATTGCACCTACGCATAGCGCTAACGAAGGGATCTCCAACATGACGGTCTTCTCGAATAGAAGCACCATGGGAAGTAGTCCCAGAACCGCTGTGCTGATGGCCGCCGTATACGAGTCCTGCAGCTCCTCCACTAGCAGAAACCATTGGTAGAGGAGCACGACACTAAAGAAAATTACGGTCAGCCTCGCGGACACGACCGAAGGTCCAAGCAAGAGGAAGCTCAAGCCTTCGAACAGATAGAACAGCGGTGGCCAGTGGAGGATGGCAACAGCGGGGTATTGCGCGTAGTACAAGTACGCATACTGCACAGGGTGTCTCAGCGGCAAGTCGTGCAAGAAATCAGCTACGAACAGACCGGTGACTGCATGCTGTGCCTCGTCGATATAGTAATCGAATTCCCCCTTGCCGATGTTGTGGCAAGCCATGACGCAAACCAGCGCGATCGATCCCAGTAGCAAGACCCACCGACCGAGTAGTCCCGAGCGAACCGCTGGCTGCGCCTCTACGCCGGCCGGTCTAATCTGCTCCTCCAGGCCAGCACTTGTCTTCAACGCGTCCATGCTGCTCGTCTCCCAGCTACGAAATTGACCAAAGCTACGGCGGCGGCACCATTCAGCAAGACAAAAGCGCCCGCCACATCGGCAATCCGCGCGATGATTCCGCGCTTCACCATACGGCTCAAGGCCAGGGCGCTCAGAGCGTAGAACAACAATTGCAGCGTCAAGACAGCCCGGTAGAAAGGACCCTTGAGTTGCAGGGAGGCTATGAGAAGCACTCCGAGCGCAAACGGAACGGCCAGACGCAACAGCTTGTGGCTCAAAAACTCAAACCGAATCGGATTGCGGCTACTCAACAACCAGGGCTCCAACTGAACCAACTGATAGTTACCGCTAAGGGTTCGAACCTTCCGCGAAAATTCCCTTTTCGCGCCAAGATCCGGCGCGTCCCATGCTCGCGCGCGAGCCTCGAAAACGGTGCGCTTCGCCTGTCGCACCACCTGCATCGGCAAATAGACATCATCCAAAATCGTCCCTGGCGGAACGCTGGTCAGCAACTCGCGCCGCACCGCATAGAACGCCCCGGTTGCACCCACCACCGAGCCTGAGGCCGATTCCAGTTCGCGAACCAGCTTTTCGATGCGCCAATATAAGCCCAATCCCTGGCTGCTCTCGCCTTTCGCGGCCTCTCCGAGCATCAACTCACCACTCACGCATCCCACCTCGGGTTCGGCAAAGTTCTCAGCCAGCAGGCGCACCGCTTCAGGCTCGATCCGCTGACGGGCGTCGGTAAATACCACGATCTCACCGCGAGCCACCTTGATTGCGTCGTTCAGACCAGAAGCCTTACCTTGCGAAGTCTGGTTTAGCACCAGATCCAGACGCGCTTTGTGCGCGCGCAGGATGTCATCTGTTCCGTCGCTAGATCCGTCAGAGACCACGATGATCTGGCAAGGCGGATAATCGATCGAAAACAGGTTCTGCAACTTGGCTTCCAGAGTCTCTTCCTCGTTACGCACCACCATGACGATTGACACCGGCGGCGTACACGCGCCATGCCTCACCGGATAGGAACGCCACATCAATCGCAACCACAACCAGCAGGCATATCCGACGTAGGCATACCCGATCAGAAGAACTGCTCCCCAGAACAACCACTTCATTGCGCTCCCCGGCCGAGCACGACGATTTTGATGGTCTGAAACATAATGAGCAGGTCCAGACCGATAGAAGCGTTCTTTATGTAGAACAGGTCGTACTGCAGCTTTTCTCGAGCATCTTCCATAGTGTTTCCGTACTTGTACTGCACTTGTGCCCATCCCGTAATGCCGGGACGAACCACGTGGCGTACGCCGTAGTACGGAATCTCCTTGCTCAGCCATTCGACAAATTCCGGACGTTCCGGGCGTGGACCCACAAAATGCATGTCGCCTTTCAGGACACACCACAACTGCGGAATTTCATCGAGGCGGGAGGTTCGCAGGATTTTGCCTATGCGAGTGATGCGTGGATCGTTATCCGTTGCCCAGGTTGCGCCAGTATCGGCTTCCGCGTCCTGACGCATGGTACGAAATTTGTAACAATGAAAGATCTTGCCACGCCGCCCCACGCGCTGTTGCCGATAAAGCACGGGACCGGGTGAACCCAGCTTAATTGCGAGGACAATAAGTGGAAGCAAGGGGAGCGAAACCACCAGGGCCAGCAAAGCCACGGAGAAGTTCAGCACCCGCCGTACAACNCGGAAGAAGACGCTGAAGCGGAATCCTTCGGCGAAAATCAACCAACTCGGATACAGCTGTTCGACCTCGATCCTGCCCGAGATTTTCTCCAGCCACGAAGTGGCTTCTTCCACCCGCACGCCGTGGTGCAGTCGCAATTCCAATAGTTCTTCGACCGGCAATGTTCCACGGCGATCCGGAAAGGCAACAATCACGCGATGTAAACCTCGTCCATGTTGTACCTCCATCAAATTTGCCGCCACGGATTCGCGAGTCAGTTCGCCATCGACCTTTCCCGTCCAACCCACTACGTCGATGCCGAGGGCGGCGCGCCGGCGCAGGCCATTGACCAGTCTCTCGGCGCGCTCGCCCGTGCCCAGCACGTACACCCGCTCGCGCATGAACGGCTGTTTCACCATCCAGCTGTAAGCCCCGCGCCAGCAAGACAGCATGACGATGAGGATGATGATTCCCGGGAGAGTCGAACGACTTCCCAGCATGAGTTCGGGAAACAGAAGGGCCACTGCGGCGAGGGCGAGAGTTACGGATCCAATTACCAGCAGGATGCGAAAAACTTGTTCCCAATTCCTATCGAGGCTGGAGGAGTCGTAGAGGTCTAGCCAATGGGACAGCAGCAGCACGACCGCCGTGACGACAAAGATCTTAAGGTATCCACCTTCGACATTCAGCAGCAACCAGCTATCCTGACTCCGGACCATGGTGCCGAGCACGAAAGAAACCCAAACGATCAAGGCCTCCCCCGCCAGCAAGACCAGCGTGCGGAGCGGATAATAGACTTTGAACAGCCGGATCACGGTTCCCTGTTTCCCTAGGTCTTGGATTTGAATGTGTTGTTCTCTGCTTCGTCGTAGTAATAGCGAGTGTAGGGCAGCACATCGGCGTTCGCGCCATTCAGCACGACTCCAAGGAGGGCCTCCTCTGGAAATTCCTGTCGTGCCCGCCGCGCCATATCCACCGGTGTCACGTTGGAGCGAACCACCATGAGAACCCCGTCGCAGACTTTCGCCAGCACACTGGAATCGGAAACTGGCACGGCCGGGGGTGAGTCAATGATGATCCACTCAAACAGTGGTTCGATCCGTTGAAGGAGGATCCGCAATCGTCCATTGGCGATCAGATCAGCGGGATCGGAAATTTCGTGGCCACTGGGAATGAAAAACAGATTTTCCATCGGTCCTCGCTGCATGATGGAGAATTCGTCGCTCTCACCCAACAAGTAATCCGCCAGCCCGGGCGAAGAAGGTGTGCCCAGCATCATGTGCAACCGCGGGCCGCGCAAATCGCCATCCACCAATAGCACCCGGCGGCCGTGCTGGCGCGCCAGGACTTGAGCCAGGTTCGCAGCCGTAAACGACTTCCCTTCCTTCGGCAGGGCACTCGTAACCAGGACCTTCTTTAGTGTCATCTTCTCGCGCGCGGAATAAAGACGCGAGCGCAGCGTGCGGAATTCTTCGATACCGGGCGCGTTATCATCCCCATTGAAGAACAGCATGGTACTGGCATCCGGCGCCCATGTCCCAGGGACACAACGGGCCATCAAAGTGTCGAGGTTGAAGGGACTGGCGAATGACGGCATCGCTGACGTAAGGGGTACTCCCCCATTGGAGGGATAGCCCGGCACCACCTCAAGAGACGGCTCTTCTGTCGGCATCGCGGATTCAGTCGCGTGATTAGGTTGGGGTGCACCTCCCTGTGAGGTCACCCGTTCCTGTTCGGCCTTCTTTAGAGCTTCGTGGATTCTGCTCATAACTTCCTTTCCTTGGAGAGATGCTTCTCTTCTTCGCGCAACCGATCAGCCAGAGTCGCGAGTGACCGGAGGGCCTCGACCAAATCAGGCTTCTCTTGGTCCGCCGTAGTATGAGGTCTGGTTAAGACCCCTGCGGAGGTGCCGTCGCCCAGGTCGAAATCGCGCGCTACCGTTTCCACGACCGAGGGTCCGATGACTTTCTGCTGATCAACGAAAGCGCTGACTAAACAGTGTTCACACAACAGGTTGATAACGCGGGGAATGCCGTTGGCACAGCGGTGAATCTCAACCAATGATTCCGCGTCGAAAATCTGCCCGCCACTGGCACCCGCGATCCGCAATCGCTGCTGGATGTAAGCTTTGGTTTCCTCCAAGGTAAGAGGATGCGTCTTGGCCCGTAGGCTCAACCTCTGACGCAACTGACGCAATTGTGGTTGCTTCAACCTCAGCTCAAGTTCCGGTTGGCCGACCAGCACGATCTGCAAGAGCTTCTCGGTGAAGGTCTCGAGATTGGTAAGCATTCGAATTTCTTCCAGAACTTCATCGGTAAGGTTCTGCGCTTCGTCCACGATGAGGACCGCAGTTTCGCCAGCGCGATATCGGTCCAGCAGCCAGTTGTAGAGACGCAGCAACACCTGGCTCTTGGCCTTCGAATCGCAAGGAATGCCAAAGTCCGCCATCATGTAGTCAAGAAACTGAGTCGTATTCAGACGCGAGTTGAACACGAATGCGGTGGCCACTTGTTGCAGGCGAAGCCATTCCAGCAGCTTGTTGATGAGCGTGGTCTTGCCAGTGCCCACTTCCCCGGTGAGCAGCACAAAGCCTTTGCGGCTCTGGATGCCGTACGTAAGGCATGCCAGCGCCTCTTCGGTATGCCGCGTCAAGAATAAATAACGCGGATCGGGGTTCACGTTAAATGGGTTCGCCCGCAGTCCATAGAATTCTTTGTACATGTCGTCAGCTCAAAACTTGCCCTAGAGTCTAGCCGCTTCTTTCATATGCTCGGGAGGCTTCCGCTTCCAGAAATGACCTTTACCGTTGCCATTGGCCGGAAGGGTCTCGACCACCCAGGGCATCGAAACCAGCATAGGCAATTCCAGCGCCGCCTCTGCATCTGCCTGGGTACGAATCGACTTGTCGCGAAACTCCAGCCATATCGCGAGCGTAGCCCCTAAGGCCAACCCTGCGCCTAATCCGCCGCCGGCAAAAAACAAGCGGTTGGGGAAACTCGGCGCGTCCGGCACGCTGGCGGGATTCAACAGCCGCATCTGTTCTCCCTGTTGCTGCTGCTCCATCCTCAGGGCTATGTCCGACTTGCTTTTGTCGGCTAACAGATCCTGGTAGACCTTCTGGGTGTTGTCGTAATCGCGGGCCAGTTGCTTGTACTGCTCTTCGATGGCGGGGCTCAACGCCACCCGTCCCTGATAGACGGCTATTTCATCCTGCAGCTTCTTCTGGTCGCGCGAAGCTTGGCCAATCAAGTCTTCGTATTGGTGAATCTGCAGCCGCAACTGGCGTATCTCGGGCGGGTCCGACCCCGACTCTTTGCTCGGAGAAGTGCTGCTCGCATCATTGGTGGCAGTGTTGATCTCCGCCAGCTTCTTCTTCACTTGTGCAATGTCCGCCTGGGTTTTGATGACATCAGGATGATCGGCGGTGTAGCGGGCCTGCAGGTCGATGAGTTGTGTCTGTAGTTGTGAAAGCTGTTGCTGCAGAGTTTGCGGATTGTTTGCCGACTGCGAAGCCTTCCATGCCGCAATCTGCTGAGCCAGAAGCGATTCGGTGTAAGACTTGTCCTGCTGCGCGCGATTCAGCGTCTGCGTATTGGCATCGAGTTGCGAGTTCAACCCCATCAGGATTTTCAGGTTATTGTCTTCGTCTCCCGGGAGTTGTCCCATGTACTGCTTCTTGAACGCGGCCAGTTTGCTATCCAGATCATCCAGGTTGTGCTTCGTGTCTTCGAGCTGCTTCTGGAGAAAGTCCGTGGTTCCGCGCGCGACGTCTTCGCGCGACTTCAGATTTTCTTCCAGCATCAGCGATGTCAGTTCGTTACAGATCTGCTGCGCCTCGCGCGGATTCCCAGCCGTGTACTTAACGTTGAAGCCGGGAACCGGGCTGGGCTGTGGGCCGGATTTTTTCTTGTCGGTACCAATCCCCGCTAGATCAGTTTCCACTTCTTCAACAGCCATATTGGCGCGGATCGTTTCGATGGCGTCATCCAGGTTCTGCCCAGGCTTCATCAACCCGGTGCGCTCCAGCATCGGCCGAAGGACGCTTTCGCTAAGCACCTGCTGCTGCAAAGTGGCAATGCGCTCGGTCAAATCAGCCGTGACCACAGGCTGAACAATGCCCGTGGGGACCTTTTGACCTTCCACCATGACCAGCGACTCCGATGTGTACTTGGAGGAGAAAAGAAGAGAGACGGCAATCCCGCCTATGGGAGCCAGCAGCGCCGGAATCAAAATCACTTTCAGCCGGCGGCGCAACATTGCCAGATAATCGTCTAGGGTCAGTTCGCGGTTTTCCATCTCAATACCCGTTCCGCTGGCACTCAACGCCAGCCTAAGATAAGAATTTAGTCGAGCCGGATTGGACGCGGAGTCCAATCAAATCCGATGGTTCCCACATGGCGCTGCGAAATTCGGTTGCAGGCGCCACTCGATCCACAAAAGGAGCTGTCAAAGGCCACTTCGTTAAATTGATAGCTGGCAAACGCGTGAAAATTCCGCCCGAACATCCTGTGGACGCCGAGCCCCGCAAAACCGTATTGATAGACATTCGCGCTCACGCCCTCATCAGAACTACCCAGCACCCGGCTGTTGCGGGAATATCCGATGTCAGTAAAAACGGTCCAGACTCGGCCCAAGGGACGCGTCGCGACCACGTGCGCGATATCGGTCTCCGCTCCGGCGAAGAATCCGGATCCAGCTGTGAGGTAGTGCTCATAGGAGGCGGTAAGACTGGTTTTCGGAAATTGATAACGTAGTCGGGCTCGCCCGGCAGCGGAGATGCGCAGATCGTTGCTGGGACAGTTCTCGGCCAGCGGATCCTGCTGCGTAGACGCCCGAACGCAAGGAGGAATCGTATCCGCGGAGGTGGGTTCGCCCACCAACGAAAGCACATGGTCGAGTTGGACGAATTGAGGTCCGGCACCAATAAGGAGATCCATACGCCCGGAAATGCGATGTCCCCACATCAACTGGATGAGATTGCTATGCAGAGTTGTGCCCGTGGAAAAATTGAAGTTCTGGTACCCATACACGATTGCCCCTTGATCGTGCGGACCGAGCACGCGGCTGTAACCCAACTGGCCCGAGACCTGACTATTTCCGATGAACGGGGTACTCGCACCGGCACTCGTACCCGGCTCGTTTTGCAGAAAGTGCACGAAGGCGTAACCACCAGTCGCAGTTATGGAGGACTTCGGAGTCAGAGTTTCGACCACATCCACCAGGCTGAGGTTCAAGATGCGTGGAACCTGCCCCAAAGCGCCCAATGCCGTTCCCCCGAAGAAAGCGCTGATCCCTCCTAAACCCGCCCCCTCCGTCCCTATCGAGCCGTAGGCGCTGCCGAAGGTGCCCTCCGGCTGGTAGCTGAAAGCATCACGAATTCCTAATTCTCCCCGCTTCCATGTAACTTTCTGATAGAAGCCGAGTTCCTCGATCTGTTTCAGACCCAGGCCTCTCACGTTGTAATACCCGACTCCGCCAAGGTAGTCGAGGGAGAGATCGTAGTGGCTCCAGAGGCGATGCAATTCGAGACTACCTTCCGCTCGCGAGATGGACTGGGTCTCTGATCCACCCAGAGTATTCTGAATATTGGAATCCACGGACTCGCTCACGTGCGCGCCCGGCTGGATATAGCTCAGCGGTGCAGCGTGGGGTTCAAGGTTCGGCAAATCCACTCCTGAGATCGGAGGGTTGTCGCTAATGGACGGCGCCGGATTATCCGGGCCGTAAGCTGGGACCGGCTGTTGTGGACTTGCCTCCGGACTTGCGGTCGCCGACGGTGGGGCGGTATTGTCCTGTCCCCANGCGGCGCTCACCGCGAGNAGCAGCATCCCGAGCGACCACGGTCTATGGTGTTTGCTCATCATAAATTCTNTACGGCACCACTATCGTGTCACCTGGCCGCAGTTTGATGTTTTGCTCGGGGTGCTCACCCTTCACGACTTCTTTGTAGTTAAACGGTAGCTTTACCTGCCGGCCGTTTTCATTGCGCAACAGGTAAATGCGCTTGAGATTCGCGAACTGCGTAAAGCCCGAGCTCGAGAGCGCCTGCAGCATGGTCATGTTCGGCAGCAAGGGCAGGGCTCCCGGGTGGCTTACTTCGCCCGTTACAAAGACTCTACGGCTATTCATCGCCGTCACCACCACCGTCACGCGCGGGTCAGCGATATATTTCTTGAGTTTCTCGGTGATGGAAGCGGCCAATTGCATTGGCGTAAGGCCCGCCGCCGGAACATCATTCAGCAGTGGAAGAGAAATCTTCCCGTCTGGCCTTACCGGTAAAGTGGCTGAAATATCAGGTTCCTTCCAAACCGAGATGTGCAAGGTATCATCCGCCCCAATCACATAATCAGCGGGAGCATCCGACGCAGGGCCTTGCGCCTCTGGGGCAACCGCCGGCGCTGGCTTAGCGGCTACCTGATCTGTGTTGTCCTGGGCCTGCGTGCCGGCCGCCACAAGAGCTAGCAGGGCCAGACAGGCAAGCTTGGGTACTCTCTTCATGCGCTCTCCTAGTGAAGCTAAGACGCCCGGTGAACATCCTATCTGTTTCACTTCGCACAGCAAAGCTTTGTAACAGACTTGTAACCTTATATCGTGGACCGCCGAGGGCTCAAGCGGCTACGGGCAAGGAGTATAGAAGCAAGCTCTCTCCCGTTCACGGGGAGCAGGAGGTTCGATTCGTTTCAGCGAAAACGCTCCAACCANCACAGGAAACCCGAATTCATCTTACTTGCGTGTCCGTGAGTTGGCCCAACTCACAAGGCCCTCCCGGAAGATTTTCATGCAGGGGGAGTACCATCGCAAATTCCGGCCTGCTGGAAGACTCTACGGATGNTATGAGCTTTGTTATCANAAGGTTANAGCTAATAACGCCGGCCATNCGTGTCAAACAAGNACCTATTCTACCGCATATCATGCCGCACAAAAGGGAAAGTCGTTGCCCATTCACTGCGATTTATTGGATTAACCCTCAGCCGTTCCAAGAAGCGATTCCTACGTTCTTTTCCCTCCTCGCTGGCTCGAGGTTCTGGCAAAAATTCTGATTCATCCTGCTCTCGGGTAATTGCGGACACTTATCACTTCGCATATGCTGTGGGCGTCCCCCATAGGCAGAAAAATTATCGACACCGCTTCGTTGAGCCCAGTATTGCGATTTGAGCGACCAGTTGCGCACCCGACAGGTCCGGCCAAGTCGGGGCTGCTCCCGGTTTGGCAGATCCTCGTTCTCTGCGGCTTACTCCTGTGGCTCTATGGATCGACGCTGACCCACCTTGTTGCGCAATGGTGGCGCGATCCGGACTTTTCCCACGGTTTCTTTGTTCCTCTTTTTGCCGGCTTTGTGATCTGGCAGGAACGATCCCGATTAGCGGGAATCAAGTTGCACCCTTCGTGGTCGGGTCTTCTCGTTCTAGGGTTTGGGCTTTGCGTACTGGCTATTGGTCAGATGGGTGCTGAGATTTTTCTTTCGCGTTTCTCCTTGCTCATCGTGCTGGCTGGGCTGACAGTTCTCTTCTTGGGTTGGAGTTTTTTCCGCGCGATTCTTTTTCCCTGGGCATTCCTGGCACTGATGATCCCTATCCCTGCAATCGTTTTCAACCAGATCACATTGCCGCTCCAGTTGTTAGCCTCGAAGATTGCCAGCACAATTCTCCCTTGGTTAAGCGTACCCGTTTTACGAGAGGGGAATGTAATCATCCTGCCGCACATGGCTTTAGAGGTAGCCGACGCCTGCAGCGGCATTCGCTCGTTGATGTCACTCGCCACGCTTGCGGTGATCTACGGTTATCTCGCGGAGCGTAAGACTTCGCTTCGTGTCCTGTTGGCACTGGCCGCGCTGCCCATCGCTGTCGCCGCCAACAGCTTGCGCATCGTGGTCACGGGATTGCTCGTCCAATACTGGGACCCTGACAAAGCACAAGGATTTTTCCACGAATTCCAGGGCTGGCTCATGTTTGTCGCTTCTTTGGTTATGCTCTATCTTCTTCATCGCGCGTTTCGCATGGTCTGGCCGGAGGATGGGTATAAATAAATGATGAAAACATTCCGCGGATGGCGCTTTGTTTTGGCCGCTGGCTTCATCGGGCTGACGGCAATTCTCCTCCAGGGACGCGTCGAGTGCGTTCCCGCGCACTTACGTCTTTCCTCTTTTCCCTCGCAGCTTGGCAACTGGAGTGGGAAAGATATTCTGCTGGATAAAGACACGCTCAAGATTTTGGGACCAGGCGATTTTCTGGTGCGCAGCTACTCCGATCCGGACAGTGACGTGCCTCGCGTCGATCTTTTCGTGGCATACTTTCCGAGCCAACGCGCCGGCGATACCATCCATTCACCCCAGAATTGCCTCCCCGGCGCCGGATGGACTGCAGAATCGAATGACCGAGTTACTCTTTCGCCGCCCGGCCACGCTCCTTTCCCGGCCAACCGCTATGTCGTGGCCAGGTCCGGCGCGCGCAAACTGGTGTTGTATTGGTACTGGGCCCATGATCGCGGAGTGGCCAGTGAATATTGGGCCAAATTCTACCTGGTGAAAGACGCGATTCGCCTGAACCGCAGCGACGGTGCTTTGGTTCGCATCATGGCGGACATGTCGCCGGATGAGACGCCCAATGCCGCCGAGCAGAGATTGCTTCCATTTACTTACAAAATGTTTCCGCTGCTTGACGATTTCATCCCGCGATCTGGAGCGTTGTGCAACCAGTCCGCTCATGGATTTCGCATGGGCTCATTTAGCATTCCACGGCTAGTTGACGTTCTGCACTATGGGATCAGCAAGGTAGTCAGTCAACGCTTTCCCGGTAGCAATCCCGGTGGCGCCGTGTAGATGGGGGAGCACTGCGCCTGCTCCACACGGCGCCGATTCGGTTGCCCGGTTTCAAGCTGAAACGCTAAGGCCACCGCTGGTAGCGGTGCTCGCCGAGGATGTGCCGCTCGAAGAGCCAGTACTGGACGTACCATCCAACAGGTTGACGACGATTTGTTCGTTGCTGTTCGGATTCAAATTGAACGTAATCTGTTCAGGCTGGGACGATTCTTGCGGATTGCCCACGCTGAGAGAAACCTGTTCCGGTGAACCGTTGCCCGGATTATTAATGTCGATCGTAATCTGCTCTGGAGTCGCACTGTTGCCGCCGCTGCTCAAGTTGAGCACGATCTCGGGACCAGTGCCGCTGGCCGCAGCCGTAGTGGCTGGAGTCGTACTGCTACTGGCGGCAACCGGAGTGGCTGCAGTCGTACTGTTACTGCCATTGCTCAGGTTGAGCACGATCTCCGGACCGCTGCTGACGGGGACAATTGGGGCGGGCGCCGGGCCGAGCGGTCCACTGTGGTGAAATGTGCTCTGCAGCGTAGCAAACGCTTGTTGCGCACCCGCCAGGTCTCCCGACTGCAGAGCCGATCCGATAGCATTGAAGTCCTGCTCCCGCTGCTGCGAAATAAACGGTTGCCCATCCTTGAACGGACCGCTCTGGCCAAGTGTGTTGATGCTGTTATAGGCAGTTTGAGCGTTCGCTAAGTTGCCCGAACTGAGCGCCTCCCCGAGTTGCTGCAAATCGCTTCTCCTGGTCTGAAAGTACGACTGCAATTGCTGGCTCAACGAACTGCTGGAAACGGCGGTAGTGGACATTGAGATTCTCCTCAGAAATCGGTTGATCTGGCGCGAAACGCGGTGTGGTTCCTGCCATTCAAAGGCCACATCGGACTAAGGGGAATTAAACTTCAATATTGCGCTACTCATGTCTGCCGTTAAGCCGCCGTTTCAGGTTACGAAAGGAGATGGCGTAGCCGGACCGTGACCGCCGGCTAATCTCTTTTTGATGTCACCACGCTTAACTTTCCATTCCTCATCCCTTTCGCCGAGTGGTACCATATCCGACTGTTTCTGGGTTCATTAATCCTGGAACCATAATAATGACGATCTCCTCTCGATCGGTGGCGTCCCCTCGCGTGGTGTGCATCGAGGACTTTCGCCCGATCGCTCGCCAAAGAATTCCCAAGCCGGTATTTGATTATCTCGACGGCGGCGCGGAGGGCGAGGTCACGCTCAGGGAAAATTGCCGAATCTTTAACGATGTCACGTTTCGGCCGCGCCACGCGGTCGCGGTCCAGCAGTGCAACCTGTGCACGCGGGTCTTGGGCTTCGATCTTTCTCTTCCCTTCCTGCTCGCGCCAGTCGGTTACAGCCGGCTGATGCATCCAGGGGGCGAGGTGGTGGCCGCGCGAGCCGCCGGCAGGGCGGGTACTGCCTATATTCTGTCCACAATTTCCGGCCATAAGCTAGAGGATGTAAAGGCTGGCTCCACGGGACCCGTTTTTTATCAGCTCTACCTGATGGGTGGCCGCGGGGCAGCCGAGGCTGCGATCGAGAGAGCACGCGTTGCTGGGTTTTCTGCGTTGGTCGTCACCATTGATACTCCAGTCTCTGGAATCCGCGAGCGCGACTATCGCAACGGTATGAGGGAACTCATTAGCGGTGGCCCGCTGGAGAAAATCCCCTATCTTCCGCAAATACTTTCACGCCCCGGATGGCTCGTCAGCTTCCTGATGGACGGCGGCGTGCCTCCGCTTCCGAACGTTGTCGTACCAGGTAAGGGTCCAATGCCGTTGGTCGATGTCGCCGCGGCGTTGGCGGAATCCACCGTAACCTGGGCCGATCTGAAATGGATCAGAGAACTCTGGCGGGGTCCGATCGTCGTCAAAGGTGTGCTGACCGGGGATGATGCGCGCCGATCGATCGATGAGGGCGCGGCGGCGATTTCCGTTTCGAACCACGGTGGCCGGCAACTCGACGGAGTTCCTCCTTCTTTGCGGGCCTTGCCCGAAGTGGTGAAAGCGGTAAACGGCCGCGTCGAAGTGCTGATGGATGGGGGCATTCGCCGCGGCACCGATATTGCCAAGGCCATCTGCATGGGGGCGCGCGCCGTTCTGTGCGGCCGGGCTTACGCTTACGGTTTAGCCGCCGCGGGTGAAGCCGGGGTCGATCGCGCGATCGAAATTCTGCGCACGGATCTCGACCGCACTCTTCGGTTGCTCGGCTGCCCGTCGGTCGCGGAGTTGGATCGTTCCTATGTGAACGTGCCCCCAAGTTGGGAATCAAACTGAGTTACGGTCAGATATCGCGTTTCTGACATCGATTCGATAATCGATCTGTTGCGCAGCATACTCCGTTCGTCAGAGGACAGTTATGCAGTGGACCCAGATCTACGATCCGTTCGGCCATTGGTGGCTCTCCACACTGGTCGCGGCTCTGCCCATCATCATTCTTTTCGGACTGCTGGCCGGTCTGAAAGTGAAGCCACATTGGTGCGCCATTGCCGGCGCATCAACTGCCGTCGTCGTTGCCATCATCTTCTTTAAGATGCCGCCGGCGTTGGCCGCCGTCAGCTTTGGATATGGAGTTGCTTTCGGAGTATTAAAAATCGCCTGGATCGTTCTGGCCGCGGTTTACCTCTATGACATTTCCGTCGAGACCGGGCAATTCGAGATCATGAAGGAGTCGGTCGCTGGAATCACCGCCGACCGTCGTCTCCAGGTGTTGCTCGTCGCTTTTTGTTTTGGCGCATTCATCGAGGGCGCGGCCGGCTTCGGTGCGCCGGTCGCGATTGCGGGCGCATTCATGATCGGACTTGGTTTCAAGCCCTTCCATGCCGCCGCATTAAATCTGATCGCCAACACGGCACCCGTAGCTTGGGGAGCCATCGGCACCCCGATTCACACCCTGGCAGCGGTGACGGCTCTGCCGGAATCCGATCTCAACGCGATGGTGGGTCGCATTCTTCCTATCACTGCCGTCCTCGTTCCTTTCTGGCTGGTAAGAACCATGGTGAGTTGGAGGGAGACTTTCGAAGTGCTTCCCGCCATCTTGGTGGTCGGCATCTCGTTCGCGCTGACCCAGTTTTCCTGGTCGAACTATGTGGACGGCAATCTGGTGGACATCATGGGAGGCGTGGTTTCGATTATTGCGGCGCTGATTTTTCTGCGATTCTGGAAGCCCAAAAAAATCTGGCGATTCGATTATGACGACAAGGCGCCCGTTCCTCATAAGGCGACCGCGGTGATCATGGACGATATGGGTGCAGATTGGGCAGCAGAGAAGTTCGACGGACTCGTTCAGGTGCGCAGCTACACCGCTGGACAAGTTCTGAAGGCCTGGATGCCGTTCGCGATCTTGTCATTGTTCGTGCTGCTCTGGGGACTGCCCTCGATCAAACTGGCCATGAACCAAGCCACCACGCCGGCTTTTCGCGTCATGCTTCCGAACGGCAAGGTCCGTCCCGGTCCTCCGGGATGGGACGTACCTTACCTTCACAATGCCGTCTTTCGTGCAGCGCCGGTGGTTACGAAGCCGACGCCAGAGGCAGCTCGTTATGATTTCAACTGGCTCTCCGCCACCGGGACCGGCTGTTTCTTCGCAGCGATTGTCTCTGGGTTCCTGCTCGGCCAGGGTCCGGTGCAGTTGATGAAAATCTTTTGGCGAACTCTGGTGCGGATGCGCCTGGCCATGGTTGCGATTTCCTTTATGCTCGGCCTTGGCTACGTGACGCGCTACTCCGGTCTCGACGCCGTGCTGGGCCTCGCCTTTACGCGCACCGGATGGATGTATCCATTCTTCGGCACCTTCCTGGGATGGTTGGGCGTTGCGCTTACGGGCAGCGACACCTCCTCCAATGCCCTCTTCGGCAGCCTGCAGAGAATTACTTCTCAACAACTCGGCATCGACCCGATTCTCATGTGCGCCGCCAACAGCTGCGGGGGAGTGATGGGGAAAATGGTGGACGCTCAATCCATCACGATTGCCACCGCTGCCACCGAGCAAGTCGGTAACGAGGGAATTATTTTTCGCTTTGTGGCCTGGCACTCGGTCGCGCTCTGTTCCATCGTCGGAATCATCGTGTTGCTCTACGCCTATGTTTTCAAATCGGCCGTGCCCCACGGGTTACTCTTCGTGAAATAGCAGGCCATCGATCGTGATTGAAGGAACGAGGAACGTTTGATTCGATTCATCGATCGCGAAGAAGTCGCGAAACGGCTCACGTACGAGATGTGTATTCCGATCGTGCGCCAGGCGATGATTGCATTTTCACGCGGCGAAACCAAACAGCTTCTGCGCTCAATTATTTTCCTGTCCGATGGAAGGCTGTTCGGCGTAATGCCCGGCGCGATGGGCGCGAGTGCTCCGTTTGGCGCGAAGTTGATCAGCGTCTTTGCGGAGAATTTCGCTCTGGGAAAGCCGTCGCATCAGGGCCTCGTTATTCTCTTCGATCCCGAGACCGGCGCTCCCGTTTGCGTTGTCGATGCGGGAGAGATCACTGCAACCCGCACCGCAGCCGCGAGTGCTGTGGCCACCGACGCATTGGCGCGCAAGGACGCCCGCCGCCTGGCAATCCTGGGCTATGGAGAACAGGCCGCGACTCACGCCCGAGCGATCAGCCATATTCGCAATCTTGAAGCCATCGTGGTGTGGGGACGTTCGCCCGAACGCGCCCGTGCTTGGGCAGAGCGGATGCAAGCGGAACTGGCTGTGCCTGTTATCTCCGCACAGACAGTGGAAGAAGCAGTCGCTGAGGCCGACATTGTCTGTACGGTCACTTCGTCGACCGAGCCCATCCTGAAGGGAGACTGGGTGCGCCCGGGAACGCATCTGAATCTTGTGGGCTCAAGCCATGCGGGTCCAGTTGAGGTCGACAACAACTTGGTCGTGCGCTCCCGCTTTATCGCAGACAGTCGCGAGGGCGTTCTCAACCAAGGTGCCGAATTTCTCCGAGCCAAAGAAGCGGGGTTAATCGGGGACGAACACATTGTCGCAGAGATTGGCCAGGTGTTGGCCGGAGAAGTCGAAGGACGTCGCTCAACGGAAGAGACCACCGTCTACAAATCACTCGGCCACATTGTTCAAGATTTGGCGAGCGCGTGGGCACTTTATTCTCAGGCGGATTAATCGTGGATCGTCCGGGATGCTTGCTTGACAGCCTCACTCGACCGCGTTCCGCGAAATCACTTCCCGGTACCACTCCGCACTCAGCTTCGGCGTCCGCGTTTGCGTCTTGAAGTCGACGTAGTGCAGACCGAATCGCTTGCTATAACCGTCCGCCCACTCGTAGTTATCCATCAGACTCCATAGGAAATAACCCTTGATCGGATAGCCCTCTGAAGCCGCGCGATGCAAGTGCGTAAGATGATTGCGCAGGTACATGACGCGATCGGTGTCCTCGATGCGTCCGTCCGCGGTGACCACATCGTCCGCAGAACAACCATTCTCTGTAATGTACAGAGCCTTTGGCTTCCAGATATCGCTAACGTTGCGAACTGCCCAATACAGTACCTCCGGGCCAAGGTAGAGCCAGTCCGAAGCCATGCGCGGATAAGATGACTGCCGCTTCTCCACAATGTAACCCGCTGGAGAAGAGTCGGCGCGTACGTAATCTGGGGTGTAGGCATTGAGTCCGACAAAATCGAGCGGACTCCCGATGATTTTCATATCACCGGCCTCCACCTTAGGAGCGTTCGCACCCTCGCGCTGGAGATAACCGTCGGTGTACTTCCCTTCCATGAGTGCGGTGAGGAACGGAGCATTCTCTTCGCGAGTGGCGCGGCGCGCCGCCTCGATCTGCTCGCGATCCTCGATCACCGGCACGTAAACCGTGGCATTTTCCGCAAGACCAATTTGCGTCCCGGGCTTGGCGTTGGCTCGAATGGCCTGCACGGCCATTCCGTGCGCAAGCACAGCGTGGTGCCGAATCTGATTGACCTGTGCATCCGGCAACTTCAGGCCGGGCGCAAATTTTCCGGTTTTGTAGCTCAGGTCAGTAAAGCAGACGAACTCATTCGTAGTGAAAAAATGTCCGACGCGATCCGAAAGATGCTTGGAAATATAGGCGGCATAGTCAGCAAATGCCTTGGAGGTATCGCGAGACTGCCAGCCACCCGGCAAAGCCTGCGGCAGGTCCCAATGAAAAAGGGTGACGTAAGGAGCGATGTTGTTCCTGAGAAGCTCGTCGACAACTCGCTGGTAATAGTCGAGGCCTTTCGGATTCGGCTGCCCGGTTCCGTCGGGGAAAATGCGCGACCACGCGATAGAGAAGCGGTAACCGCCCACCCCCAGGTTCTTCAGCAGCTTCACATCCTCTTTGTATCGATGGTAGGAATCATCGGCGACGTCGCCAGTCTCTCCCTGAAAAGTCTTGCCCGGCGTGTGCGAAAAAGTATCCCAGACAGATGGCTTGCGTCCGTCTTCATTCACCGCTCCTTCAATTTGATAGGAAGCGGTCGAACAGCCCCACACAAAATTAGGCGGAAACTGCAGCAAGCCCGCCTTGGCTATCTGCGCGAGTGCGATGCGCGAGAGAGAGGAACTTGCAAAAGCTGCCGCAGCGGTGCCAGCCAAAGTCTTGCCAAATCGGCGACGCGTGAGATTTTTCATGGGCGCAAGAAGATTAACACCAGCGCACCTTCAAAGTGAAGCTAGGTGAGAGCGGGCGCCAAGGCTTTTGCTGACTTTCCGTTCTGGGCGCGCTGTCTGCGAAGTGGCCTTGCTTTAGGCGGAAGCCGATGCTGCAGACGCTGATAGAAGGCCCACTGTTTGCGAGCGGTTGGCCAGTAAAAGTTTAAGAATGGCCTCGTGGTCGACTGGTTTCGAGAACAAGTACCCTTGCGCGCGTTCGCAGCCAAGATCTCGGAGGAGTTCAAGTTGCGGCCGCGTTTCCACTCCTTCGGCAACCACCTTGAGTCCCAGACTGTGTGCGAGATTGATGATCACGCGGACGATTTCAAAGGTCTCGCGGTCACTGTCCATTCGTGAGACAAAAATTCGGTCGATCTTCAGAGTGTCCACGCGGAAGCTTTGCAAACGGCTCAGCGACGAGTAACCCGTTCCGAAGTCATCAATGTCCAGCCCAACCCCGAGTGCCTTCAACCCGGAAAGCATCCCAGCAGACTTCTCCGCGTCGGCCATGGCAATTGTCTCCGTTATCTCGAGATCCACGCAGCCAGGATCCATGCCACTCTCATGGAGAAGCTGGCCAATCTGATCTGCCAGATCCGCCTGTGCGAACTGCTTGGGGCTGACGTTGACACTAAGGGAGAGAGGTGGGTCCGACGGGAACAGTTGCTGCCAGGAAAGCAATTGCTTGCAAGCTTCCGGCAACAGCTGGCGGTTGATGGAGAGGATGATTCCGGTCTCGTCCGCGACCGGGATGAAATCGTTCGGCATCACTAGCCCGCGAGGACTGTGCCAGCGAGTGAGCGCCTCGAAGCCCACAATTCGTTCATTCTGCAGCGACACAATTGGCTGGTAATAAACCTTGAATTCGCCCTGTTCGACGGCTCGCCGCATGTCGGTCTCGAGCTGTAAGCGTTTGAGAGCGCCGGCGTGCATGGCATTGTCGAAAACTTCGCACCGCGCTTTGCCGGTGTGTTTAGCCCGGTACATGGCGATTTCGGCGTCTCGGAGAACGTCCTGAGCCTCGGCGCTTGTGTTGCTGCTGAATGCAATGCCGATGCTCGCTGTAATCACGATCTCATGACCATCCACATCGAACGGCAGAGCCAGTCTTTCCTGGATGCGTTCGGCGACCCGAATGGCGTCACTGGGACTTCGCAGTTCTTCCGCCAACACCACAAATTCATCTCCGCCCGGGCGGGCTAGCGTATCGTCACCGAGAACCGAATCTTCGCTTTCCCCCAGCTGCGGACGCGAAATTGTGTCCACATGGCGAAGGCAGGCAGTCAGACGCTGGCCGATCTGAATCAGCAGAGCATCTCCAGCAGCGTGGCCCAGGCTGTCATTAAAAACCTTGAATCCGTCGATGTCGACGAACAGTACGGCAAATCTGAAATCAGCGTGTCGCCTGGATGTAACCAGAGCGCGCCCGAGGCGATCGAGTAAAAGTGTGCGATTCGCAAGATTGGTCAAACCATCGTGGAAGGCATTGTGCGCCAGCATCTCCTCGGCCCGCTTGCGCTCCGTGATGTCACGATTCACGATTACGAGTCCTTCTGCGTCACCCTCTGGCCCGCGAAGGACGCTGGCGGTGGACTCCAGGACCCGCCACGAGCCATCTTTGTGGCGAATGCGATATTCCAGGCGTTCTCCGCGACCCGTAATGCGAGCTTTCTCCGCAGCTCCCTGCACTCGAGCCCGATCGTCCGGGTGGATCTGTTCCATGGGCGGTCCAGCCAGATCGTCCTGGCTGTACCCGAGGACTTTGTGATATGCCGGGCTGTTATAAAGGCGCTCTCCGTTGTTGTCGACCACGGCAATCATATCCGCAGCATTTTCGCTGATCAGCTGAAAAAGGCGGTCGCGCTCTGCCAGTTGGCGGCGAGTGCGCTGGAGTTGCCGGTGTTGGTAAACCGTGTAGATGTCGAACAGGAGTACGAGCGCCGCAAGGCCGCGGACCCACTCTCTGAGGTTCAGCGCGTAAACTTGGTCGTTGACTAAATGAAATCCGGGGAAAGTCAGCGAAAGGATGCCGAAGGTTAGAACCAGTGTGACGGCGACGGCGAATCCCCACAGCCACCACTCCCGCCCCTCCACCTGGCGCAGGCGGGGTAAGACAATCTTGGTGTTGGCCGCGGGTTGACTCTGTTTGTGCAAAGGTTCTGAACCTGTTCAGTAGTTGGAAACCAGCGGACGCAGCGAGTGGGGGAGTTATCTAAACAAGCCTTGCCGTCAATGCTCTTAGAGCATTTTCGTTGCCATCGATCCCATCGCCAACTGTATTGGAACCAACCCGAAGCGGAGAGTTAAGGTAGTTGGGTGTCCAGAGTCTGGAATCCCGTCCAGATTTCGGTCAGAGGCTTAGGTCTCGGCCGGCAGGAATCGGCGAGAGAACTGGGGGCTACGCGCTCTCCCCACGTTTCTCAAGCTTCATGCGGGAAAGCAGTTGATAGATCGTGGCACGGCCAACGCCGAGAATCTGTGCCGCTCGAGCTTTGTTACCCCCGACCCGCTCCAGCACACGCATGACATGACGCCTGGAAATCTCTTCCAGGGAAAAGAGAGTTTCATCGGCAGACGATTGGTCGCTGGACTGGGCCTGGATCCTTTCGGGCAGGTCGCTGATGTCAAGAAACTTGCTGTCCGACATCATGCAGGCGTTCCCGATCACGCTCTCTAGTTCACGAATGTTTCCCGGCCAAGGATAAGTTGCCATGCGACTCTGTGCCCGTCGGGTGAGGCCTGCGATAGGCTTCTCGTATTCCTTCGCAAATTTCTCGACGAAGTATCTTTGCAGCAGTGGCAGATCTTCGCGCCGGTTGGCGAGAGAGGGTAAGGCAATTTCGACGACAGCCAGCCGATAATACAGATCCTCGCGAAACTTTCCTTCCCGTACCATGGCGCGGAGGTCGCGATTCGTGGCTGCGATCACCCGCAAATCTACCTCCCGTGGGATGGTCGAGCCAACCCTTCGAACTTTATGATCTTGCAATACCCGAAGCAACTTCGCCTGCGCGCCTGGCGAGAGTTCCCCGATCTCGTCGAGGAAAATGACTCCCCCATCTGCGCTTTCAAATAGGCCGGCTTTGTCCTGTGTCGCGCCGGTGAAAGCACCTTTCACATATCCGAACAGTTCGCTCTCGACGAGGCTTTCGACCAAGGCGGAACAGTTGCAAACCACAAAAGGATCTGGCAAAGCTGGGCTGAGCGTGTGCAGCGCCCTTGCGACCAGTTCTTTACCCGTTCCTGTCGCACCCGTGATCAGCGCAGTTCTGAAGTGCGGCGCCACCCTCCGCATCTTCGCGAATACCTCCAGCATAAGGGGACTGCGGCTGACGATCCCCTCAAATTGACAGGCTTGCACCAGTTCGTGATCCAGACCTAACGTTTTCTGCCGTGTCTCTGCCTCTGCTAGAAAGCCTGCAATTCGTTGGTGAAGCTTCTGAAAATCAAGCGGTCTTGTCAGATAATCGCAAGCGCCTTTTTTGATTGCCTCAACCGCGGAATCCGGTGAGTAGCGATTCGAAACCATGATCACGTTCACCGAAGGATCAGTTCGAACCATGCGTTCCAGCAAATCCATCCCCATAGTGTCAGGGAGATTAAGATCAACAACGACGTTTCTGGGTCGAGCCTGCAGAAAGAGTTCGAAGCCGGCCTCAGGGTCGCTCGCGGTTAGTATCTCGATTCCGTCCTGTGACATTGCGTCACGAATCAATGCGCGGTTTTGTGGATCACTGTCGATTGCCAACAACTTGAACGAACTGAGCTTGCTCATCAGGTCCTTGCCCAACTTGCCGGCATCTTCCCTATCTGATGTGGACGTATCTACTTCCTTCCTGCGTTGGGCGCAACCACGTCGCTAAGATGCGCCGCAAATACAGAGGGTTGACGTTTTCGCGGTCGTGGTGCTCAACCTTCAAACCAATGGTTCTATGGTTGGACCGCATAAACAAGCCTTTACTAAGTAAGCATCCGAAGAATGTCACCTCTCCTATTCACTTCCCGTAAGCAAATGGAAATCCTCCATTTTGTATAGCGATGCCAACAAGTTGGAACAGACACTCCATTGCAGCTAGAGTCACTCGTGTGACAGAAGACTCTAGCTTTCCAACTATAGGACGGCGCCAACTCAGAAGGCGACATCGACTGATTCTGTTACGAAATCCGAACAAGACGAAAAAGCAAAGGAAGGAGAAACCTCCAGGCGGGGCGGCAGGATATTGGCTGGAGCAGTGACGAGCGCCCTCGGAAACAATCCGGCAAGACAGCCGCTGTCGCTAACCGCTTGGCGCTTAGACGATTCAACGATGATCCGGAGACGGACGCCTCATCCGATATACCAAGCATGTAGATACCATCCACCAACATGCCGCGGCGGCAATTTGAGGATCGCACGGTCAACCATTTTGTTACGAACCCCGAACAAGTCGGGAAAGGAAGGAACGGACAAGGCCTCGGGAGAGTACCGAAAGAAGCGAACCGCCAGCGCCCACTCACAGGAATCAGTGTCTATCTCCCAGACATTATTCCAGAACCCATACCACGCGTCGACCTCGCAAGATGATACCCCGATGGCACAAGTGAAACATCACGCGCAGGTTACGCATTTTTAGTGATTTGGTAATGCAAGTGCGAATGCTCTCGGGTGATCTTATGAAAGAGCATGTTCATCTCGACGGCCTTCTCTTCACCAACGACACCCAAGTTGTGTCTGTGATGAATCAGATTCTGGACAGTTTTTCGATCGAAACTGAAGTTTGCACCAAACTGGATTCGGCCCTGGATGCGGTCACTCATCGCAGGCTTGATGCCGTGATCGTGGATTGGGAAGAAGGGTTCGATCCCACGCGTATCGTGAGAGCCACTCGCAAATCCTCGCCCAATAGCAATTCGACGATCGTTGCCATGGTCAACGGGCACTCCGAAACGCATGCCCTGTTGGTTGGGGCAAACTTCATGATTCACAAGCCCACCGACATAGAGCAGGCAAGGCGCTGTATGCGGGCTGCTTACGGAACTATGCTGCAAAATCGCCGCCGCGCCGCGCGGGTCCCGGTCGACATTGCGCTGGTCGTCAGAGTTGCCGAAATGGGGGAAATCCAGGCGAGAATCAGCGACCTGAGCGTGGGCGGGTTGGCGCTTCACTGCGGCCAGCCGCTGCAAATCAATTGGGAAGTATTGACCCAGTTCTCGCTTCCCGGCACTACCGGCGTTATTCACGCAACCGGAAAGGTCGTAAACGCCAATGCCACTGGCCGGGCCGGAATACGCTTTTCGTTCGTTCCCGAGGAAGACCGTAATCTCCTGGAGAACTGGTTGGCGATCGAGTTGGCTAAGTTAGAGAAAGCCGAGATGCCCACCGACGATCTCAAGGGCGAAAGAAACTGACGAGAGTTTTTGGACTTAGCGAGGCGACCAACGTCTTGCGGGGCGGGCTACCCTGTGCGTTGATCTCGAATCAATCCGTCTCATCACTCTTGGAGTAGTTCCACTGCTTTGATGCTCCCAAGTGATCAGAGCTTTCGTCAGGATTGCACGATGTTGCCTTATCACACAGCGGCGCGCTGTCCGAAAGCTGGACGACATTCCGGGAACAATACGCGCGGTCACCATACGTATCAAATGTGCTTAGTAGACTTATACGCCTAAGTCACTGCCACTCTTCACCTTGCGCAGGTTTCTAAGGGAAACCTAACGTTTGGTGCTGCTCGTGCAATCTCTACATTGGCTGACGTTTCCCAAACATAGGCCCTCCCCCAGCTCGCGTTTGCCATACGGAATACGAACTCTGCGGTTGCGAGTCGCGATCGGGAATAACGGATATCCGGTCTCGGCTGGGAACTGCCTGATTTGAGGTAACAACAATGCGATTCACAATTCTCGCACGGATGGTTTTTTCCTTGACGGCGGTAGCCTCTTTGGCACAGCAGGACTCAGGCCCAATGGTTCGTCAAAGCACTTTGGCGCAGGGTCCACGTACGTTGAACTATGCCGCGCTGCCGCTGACCTTTGAAGCGAACCAAGGTCAGAACAGTTCTCCGGTCAGGTTTTTGTCCCGCGGGCGAGGATACACGGCCTTTCTGACTGCAGGTGGAATGGTGCTTTCTTTGCGTCCGATCCGACCCTTGAGAGTTCAACCGGCCGCCAACGGCTCCGAGCAGCCCTTAAGTACCACTCTCCAATTCAAGCTAGTGGGAGCCGCGCACAATCCGGCAGTCGTGGGCGAGGATCCGCAGATCGGCAAAGTGAATTACTTTATCGGGAGAGATCCTGCTAAGTGGCGCACGAATGTTCCAACCTACGCGCAGGTGCGCTACAAAAATATCTACCCGGGTATTGATCTGGTCTACTACGGAAGCCATCAGCAATTAGAGTATGATTTCGCAGTTTCGCCCGGGGCAGACCCAAGCCGGATTCAATTGCAAATCGTCGGAACACAGCAGATTGCAATCGATGTCGCCGGCAACCTGGTGCTGCAGACCAGCAACGGAAAACTCCACTTCCAGAGTCCCGTGATCTACCAGGAAGCCAACGGCACTCGCGTTCCCGTGGCGGGCAGTTATGTAATCAACGACGCGACCCATGTTGCCTTCCATGTCGCCGCTTATGATGCAACCAAGCCGCTAGTCATTGATCCGGTGCTGGTGTACTCCACCTATCTTGGCGGAAGCGGCGATGATCAGCCCTCGGGCATCGCAGTCGATAGTACGGGCAATGTTTATGTGGCAGGCTACACCAACTCAACCGACTTCCCGTTGGCCACGCTCGGATCTCTCCCTGCCGGCTCAACGCATGTTTTTGTTGCGAAGCTGGACCCAACTGGATCGCACCTGATTTATGCCGATTATATCGGCGGCAACAGTCAGGACTATGGCTATGCCCTCGTGCTCGATAGCAGCAACGATGTGTATGTGACGGGCAGCACGGCATCGAGCGATTTCCCTTTGGTGAACCCCTATCAGGGTACCTATCCAGGATCCTTCAATGCGTTTCTGACTAAGATTTCCGCCCAGGGTTCTTCGCTTCTGTACTCGACCTATCTGGGGGGAAATGGCTCCGACCAGCCGGCGGGCGTTGCTATCGACGCTCTAGGGGATGTTTCAGTCGCCGGAAATACGACGTCCACGAACTTCCCCGTGGCCAATGCCTACCAGTCGACAGCAAATCCTAACCAAGGCACGCTCTATGGCAACTATGGCTTCCTGAGCAAGTTCAGCCCCGATGGATCTTCACTGGTCTACTCCACTTATCTCGCCGGTGACTCAAACACGCCTTACAACTGCGGAGGGAGCCAGTGTTGGTCATCCCCTTACAGCGTGATCAACGGAATCGCCGTCGATGACAACGGAAATACCTACGCGGCTGGAATGACCAACACTAACAATTTCCCGACCACATCTGGCGCGTATCTCACGACCAATACCATCCAACAGAATGGCTTGGTCGGATTCGTGAGCAAGTTCAGCAGTGCCGGCGCCCTGGATTACTCCACATACTTTTATGAATCCAGTGGCATTCTGACCAACGTGAACGCCATCGCTGTAGATAGTTCTGCCTCGG
>JGI26341J46601_10000062_pt1 | contig 30240 bp, 25 predicted proteins | sample BogFormECP12_OM3_FD_46601 | JGI IMG/M metagenome (IMG submission 46601) | reverse complement strand
GCCGACAACCTGAGGGCAGCGGCGAAGTTGATTCCGCCCGGCCAGCTGCTGGTGGAGACCGACGCGCCGTTTCTGGCCCCGCACCCGTTTCGCGGCGCGCCGAACGAGCCGTACTGCCTGCCCTACACCGTGCGGGCGCTGGCCGACGTGACGGGCCGCCGGGCCGGGGACCTGGCCTGCGAGGTCACCGACACCGCGGCCCGCGTGTACGGCCTGTCACGGTCAGACCTGCTGGGCCCCGCTGAGGATTTGCCTTAGGTACTCCTCTTCGTTACCGTCTTGTGATCAGATTGGGCCCCTGGGCCCAGGCAGTCGACGTCAACACCGGGATAGCCGCCACCTTGAATGCGCTGACCAAGCTCCATCAAACTGAAACACCCATGCTGCGGGTCCTCGTCGGCGCGTTCCTCGGCGCGCTCACCTTCGCGGGCAGCTACGCGGTGGCCGCCCACAAGACCGTCACGCTCTCGGTCGACGGCTCGTCGATGACGGTGTCGACGATGAAGTCGCGGGTGATCGACGTGGTGCACGAGAACGGTTTCATGGTCGGCGGGCGCGACGACCTGTACCCGGCGGCCAACCAGCCGGTCCACCAGGCCGAGACGATCGTGCTGCGGCGCAGCAAGCCGCTCGAGGTGTCGATGGACGGCCAGCAGAGCAGGCAGATGTGGACGACCGCCTCGACCGTCGACGAGGCGCTCAAGCAGCTGTCGCTGAGCGACACCGCCCCGGCCGCGGCGTCCCGGTCGAGCCGGCTGCCGCTGGCGGGCATGGCGCTGCCGGTGGTGAGCGCGAAGGACGTGCACATCAACGACGGCGGGGTGGTCAGCGACCAGCGGCTCGCGGCACCCAACGTCGGCCAGCTGCTGGTCGCCGCCGGTGTGCCTCTGGAGCAGGGTGACAAAGTTGATCCGCCACCTTCTTCCCCGGTTACCGACGGAATGCAGCTCACGGTCACTAGAATTCGGTTGGAGAAGCTCACCGAGCGGATGCCGCTGCCGCCGCCCGCGCAACGTATCGAGGATCCGACGATGAACATGAGCCGCAAGGTCGTCGAGGACCCCGGCACGGCCGGAACCCAGGACGTGACGTTCATCGCCGAGATCGTCAACGGTGTCGAGACGGGCCGGTTGCCGGTGTCCAACGACGTCCTGACTCCCGCCCGCGCCGCCGTGCTGCGCGTGGGCGCCAAGCCCGGTACCGAGGTGCCACCGGTGCGCAGCGGCGCGACGTGGGACAGGCTCGCCTCGTGTGAGGCCGGCGGAAACTGGGCCATAAATACGGGGAACGGTTTCTACGGCGGGGTACAGTTCGACCAGAACACATGGGAGCGCAGCGGTGGTCTCCGTTACGCCCCGCGCGCCGACCTCGCCACCCGCGAGGAGCAGATCGCGGTCGCCGAGGTCACCCGGGCGCGTCAGGGCTGGGGAGCGTGGCCGGTGTGCGGAGCGAGGCTTGGGGGCAACTGAGCTGACCATCCGGCTACTCGGACGGACCGAGATACGGCAGCTGGCCAAGGATCTTGACTTTCGGCCACGGAAGTCGTTGGGCCAGAATTTCGTTCACGATGCGAACACGGTCCGTCGCGTCCTGTCGTCCTCCGGGATCAACCGCAACGACCACGTCCTCGAGGTCGGTCCCGGGCTGGGATCACTCACGCTCGGGCTGCTCGATCGGGGCGCCACGGTTACCGCCGTCGAAGTGGACCCGGTGCTGGCCGAGCGGTTGCCGAAGACGATCGCCGAGCATTCGCACAGCGAGATCCAGCGCCTCGCGGTGCTCAACCGCGACATCCTGACCCTCGAGCATTCCGACCTCGACACCGAACCGACCGCGCTCGTCGCCAACCTGCCCTACAACATCGCGGTGCCGGCACTGCTGCACCTGCTGGCCGAGTTTCCGTCGATCCGGGTGGTGATGGTGATGGTGCAGGCGGAGGTGGCCGAACGGCTCGCCGCCGAGCCGGGCAGCAAGAACTATGGCATACCGAGCGTGAAGGTGCGGTTCTTCGGCCAGGTGCGCCGCTTCGGCATGGTGTCCCCGACGGTGTTCTGGCCGATCCCGCGGGTCTACTCCGGGCTGGTGCGCATCGACCGCTACGAAACGTCGCCGTGGCCGACCGGCGCCGAGTTTCGCCGGCGGGTCTTCGAGCTGATCGACATCGCGTTCGGCCAGCGCCGCAAGACCGCGCGCAACGCGTTCGCCGACTGGGCCGGGTCGGGCAACGAGTCGGCGCAACGGCTGCTGGCGGCCAGCATCGACCCCGCCCGCCGCGGCGAAACCCTCGGCATCGCCGACTTCGTGCGGCTGCTGGAGCGGTTCGACGAGCAGTCCGCGCAGCAGCCCGGCCGGCAGTCCCACGCCGAAAGCCACTAGCGACTGTATTGCGCCAGCACCTTCGTGACGATCTCGACGAATTCGGTGCAGGTCTGGTAACGCTCCTCGCGGTCCTTCGCCATCGCCCGTTGCAGGATCGAGTCGAACGCCCGGGGCACCCACGCGACGGTTTGCGAGATGCGTGGCGGCGGCTCGTAAAGCTGCGCGTTTGCGATCGCCATCGACGTGTTGGCGGCGAATGGCGGTGCGCCGGTGACCAATTCGACCGCGGTGCAGGCGAGCGCGTACTCGTCGGTGACCCCGGTCGGCATCTGCCCGCGCAGGAGTTCCGGCGCCAGGTAGGGCAGTGACGCCCGAATCTCCAACGGCCTCTTCTGATGGACGTCCTCGGCAAGTGCGTGCGCCACCCCGAAGTCGATCAGCACCGCGCCGTCGCGGCAGAAGTCCTTGGCGACAAGGATGTTGGTGGGTTTGACATCGCAGTGGATGATGCCGCGGTAGTGGACGTAATCGAGCGCGTCGGCGATCTGCCCCAGCGCCTCCAGGCGTTGCGCGAGGGTGTCCAGGGCCCCGACGTTGCCGCCGTCGACCAACTGCATCGTGAGCCACCCGTCGCGGTGCCGCTCGACCGAGATGACGTGGGGATGATCAAGCTGGCGCGCGAAGTCGAATTCTCTTTGCAGCCGCGTCAATTCGGGGGGCAGACGATGCTCGTCGTCGAGAACCTTCAGCGCGACCGGATGCAGCGCCTCGTCGTGCGCCCGGTAGACGGTGGCCGACCCGCCGCGGCCGAGGACCCCGTCGATGACGTAGCCCTCGAACGTCCCTCCTGGTCGCAGCACATTCTCAAGCGTAGGAGCCCGGCTCAGCGTGCCCGGGTGTTTTGGTGCGGCCGGCGCCGGGTAGCTGTTGCTTGCGGTGGCGAGGTGGTCGAGGGGTCCATCTCGCCACTCTTTTTGCTCTGCCGGGCGATAGTCTCTGTGCCGTGTCCGATTGCAGCACCGCTCCCGAGTGGGTGGCCACCGGTTCGGTGACCGTACGGGTGCCGGGGAAGGTCAATCTCTATCTCGCCGTCGGCGATCGCCGCGAGGACGGCTACCACGAGCTGACCACCGTGTTCCACGCGGTCTCGCTGCTCGACGAGGTCACGGTCCGCAACTCCGACGTGCTGTCGCTGGAAGTGGCCGGCGAGGGCGCCGACATCCTGCCCGCCGATGAGCGCAACCTGGCCTGGCGGGCCGCCGAGCTGATGGCCGACCACGTGGGCCGCGCGCCGGACGTCGCCGTCACGGTCGAGAAGTCCATCCCGGTGGCCGGCGGCATGGCCGGCGGCAGCGCGGACGCCGCCGCCGTGTTGGTCGCGATGAACAACCTCTGGGAGCTGGGGCTACCGCGCCGCGACCTGCACGCGCTCGCCGCCCGGCTGGGCAGCGACGTGCCGTTCGCGCTGCACGGGGGAACCGCGCTGGGCAGCGGGCGTGGGGAGGAGCTGGCCACGGTGCTGGCACGCAATACGTTCCACTGGGTGCTGGCCTTCGGTGCGGGCGGCCTGTCCACGCCTGCGGTGTTCGCGGAGATCGACCGGTTGCGCGATGCCGGCCACCCGCCCCGGCTGCCCGAGCCGGAGCCGTTGTTGGCGGCGCTGGCCGCGGGGGATCCGGCCGAGCTGGCGCCGCTGCTGGGCAACGAGCTGCAGGCGGCGGCGCTGAGCCTGGATCCCGAGCTGCGGCGCACGCTGCGCGCGGGNTCCGAAGCCGGGGCGCTGGCCGGGATCGTCTCGGGTTCGGGGCCGACGTGTGCGTTTCTCTGCACGACATCGGCGTCGGCGGTCGATGTCGGCACCCAGNTGGCCTCGGCGGGCGTCTGCCGTACCGTTCGGGTGGCCAGCGGCCCGGTCCAGGGCGCCNGGGTGGTGCCCGCGCCGACGNCCGGAGTGTGACCCAGGCCTCAAAAAANNCTGGAAGTTGNCACCTATCCTAAGAGGAGTTTAAGATCACTCGCGGTGTCCAATAGCGGTCCGACGTATCATCTGNTGTCGCCCACCCGGGGAAGTGGTGGGCGACGGTCGTACCGCGCANACATCACCCGAAAAGGCGCGNGGGCAACCGCCGGGACTTTCGCGGNGTCAACACCGATTCGCAATGGAACNGCTCCCCAATTGTGTGCGCGCGCCTCCTGTAAAGCACCCTCTAGCANGCGGAATATTACATCCCGGGCCTTTGCGCTGTGTGCAGCGTCGCCACAGTCGCGGCTCCGGACACCCAGGAGGTTGTCGTGAGCAGATTCACCGAGAAGATGTACCGCAACGCCCTGACCGCCAACACGGGGATGGTGACCGGCGAGCCGCANGAGCCCGTNCGGCACACCTGGGGCGAGGTGCATCAGAAGGCTCGGCGGATCGCCGGTGGCCTGGCGAAGGCCGGCGTCGGCCACGGTGACGCGGTGGGTGTGCTGGCGGGCGCCCCGGTGGAGATCGCCCCGGCCGCGCAGGGCGTCTGGATGCGCGGCGCCAGCCTGACCATGCTGCACCAGCCCACCCCGCGCACGGACCTGCAGGTGTGGGCCAAAGACACCACCACCGTCATCGACATGATCGAGGCCAAGGTCGTCATCGTCTCCGACCCGTTCATGATGGCGGTTCCGGTGCTCGCCGACCGTGGCATCGAGGTGGTGACCATCGCGGAGCTGATGGCCGCGGACCCGATCGATCCCGTCGACACCGGCGAGGACGATCTGGCGCTGATGCAGCTGACCTCGGGTTCGACCGGCTCTCCCAAAGCTGTCCAGATCACCCACCGCAACCTCTACTCCAACGCCGAGGCGATGTTCATCGGCGCCGAGTACGACGTCGACAAGGACGTGATGGTCAGCTGGCTGCCGCTGTTCCACGACATGGGCATGATCGGCTTCCTGACGGTGCCGATGTACTTCGGCGCCGAGTTGGTCAAGGTCACCCCGCTGGACTTCCTGCGCGACACGCTGCTGTGGGCCAAGCTCATCGACAAGTACAAGGGCACGATGACCGCGGCGCCGAACTTCGCCTATGCGCTGTTTGCCAAGCGGCTGCGCAAGCAGGCCGAGCCCGGCCAGTTCGACCTGTCGACGCTGCGCTTCGCGCTGTCGGGCGCCGAGCCGGTCGAGCCGGCCGACGTCGAGGACCTCATCGATGCGGGCAGGCCGTTCGGGCTGCGGCCCGAGGCGATCCTGCCCGCTTACGGCATGGCCGAGACGACGCTGGCGGTGTCGTTCTCCGAATGCGGCGCCGGGCTGGTGGTCGACGAGGTGGACGCCGACCTGCTGGCCGCGCTGCGCCGCGCCGTGCCGGCCTCGAAGGGCAACACCCGTCGGCTGGCCTCGCTCGGGCCGCTGCTGGAGGGCCTCCAAGCGCGCATCGTCGACGAGGACGGCACCGTGTTGCCGCCCCGCGGGGTCGGCGTGATCGAGCTGCGTGGCGAGTCCCTGACACCCGGTTACACCACGATGGCCGGTTTCGTTCCCGCGCAGGACGAGCACGGCTGGTACGACACCGGCGACCTGGGCTACCAGCTGGAGAACGGCCATGTCGTGGTCTGTGGCCGCGTCAAGGACGTCATCATCATGGCGGGCCGCAACATCTACCCGACCGACATCGAGCGCGCCGCCGGACGCGTCGACGGCGTGCGCCCCGGCTGTGCCGTCGCGGTGCGGCTGGACGCCGGGCACTCGCGGGAGTCGTTCGCCGTGGCGGTGGAGTCCAACAACTGGCAGGATCCCGCCGTTGTGCGCCGCATCGAGCACCAGGTCGCGCACGAGGTGGTCGCCGAGGTCGACGTCCGGCCGCGCAACGTGGTCGTTCTGGGGCCGGGCACCATTCCGAAGACGCCGTCCGGCAAGCTGCGCCGCGCGAATTCGGTGTCGCTGGTCAGCTGACGCCGCGGCCGAAAAACCGCCGGCCGCCGCCGACACTGAACTCACCGTCACGACACGCCGCGGCCGCGTCCGTCACTTCAATCTCGACCACAACGATTTGGCCTCGACCACAACGATTTGGCCTCGACCACAACGATTTGGCCTCGACCACAACGGCGAAGCTGCTACCAGGCGTGCACCTGGTTCTGCGCGCCCTCGAGCCCGACCTTGATCAGCAGTTCGGTGGCGTCGGCGGCCTGCTCGCAGATCACCGGCACCTCCGGCCGTTCGGCGGCGGTGAAGTTCTCCAGCACGAACGCGGCGGGATCCTTGCGGCCGGGCGGGCGGCCGATGCCGATCCGCACCCGGTAGAAGTCCCTGGTGCCCAGGGCCGCGGCCACGGACCGGACACCGTTGTGCCCGCCTTCGCCGCCACCGAGCTTCAGCCGGATCTTGCCGAAGTCGACGTCGAGTTCGTCGTGGATGACGATGATGTGGGCGGGCGGCACCGAATAGAACATCGCGAGCCCCGCGGCCTGGCGTCCGGACTCGTTCACGTAGCTGCGCGGCTTGCCGAGGATCACGGGTCGGCCCGCCAGCCTCCCGGTGGCGACATCGGCGCCGGAACGCTTGTGCAGCTTGTAGTTCGAGCCCGCCCGGCCGGCCAGCAGGTCGGCCACCATGAACCCGAGGTTGTGCCGGGTCTTGGCGTAGACCGGCCCGGGATTGCCCAGGCCGACCACCAGCAGCGGCTCGGCCACCGGCTATTCGGTGGCCGACTCGGAGCCAGACTCCTCTTCGGCCCGCGCCTCTTCGCCGGCGGCGGCGGCCGCGGCCTCGGCCTCGGGCTCCTCGATGGTCGGCGCGGTGACGATGTTGACCACCAGCATGTCCGGGTCCGAGACGAGCGTGACGCCCCGCGGGAGCTCGATCTGGCGGGCCAGGATCTGCGTGCCCTCCTCGGCGCCCTCGATCGACACCGTCAGCTGTTCGGGGATCGACAGCGCCTCGGCCTCGATTTCGATGGTGCTGGAGTCCTGGGTCACCAGCGTGCCGGGGGCCGCATCGCCCTGGACCGAGACCGCCACCTCGACGGTGACCTTCTCGCCGCGGCGCACAACCAGAAGGTCGGCATGTTGGATGTTGCGGCGGATCGGGTGGATTTCCAGCGCCTTGGTCAGCGCGAGCTGCTCCGTGCCGTCGATGTCGAGGGTGAGCACCGCGTTGGTCCCGGAGTGGCGCAGCACCGCGGCGAAATCGTGACCGGGCAGCTCCAGGTGCTGCGGGTCGGCGCCGTGGCCGTAGAGCACCGCGGGGATCCTGCCCTCGCGACGCGCACGCCGCGACGCGCCTTTGCCGGTCTTGGTGCGCACCGACGCGGTGAGCCGATTGGTGCTGGTAGCCATGTCGCTCCTGTCGTTTCCGTAAAGGTTCGGCGCACGGCAGGAGCAGACATCGGAAGGGCTGTCTCCGTCGATAACGGTGGCCGAAACCACCCTCGCCGTGGACCTGGCACAGGGTAGCGCATCAGCTCGTCAGAGCGGAAATTTCGTGGCTGTGAGCTGCTCGGACAGCTCCCACAGCGCCGCGGCGGTGCCGGCGTTGCGTGCCCGTGGGCTGCGCCCGACGGGCTGGGTGGCGCCCGACAACCCGAACCGGGGGCCGATGAACGTGTCGCCCGGCAGGTTCTGTGACACGGCGAACAGTGTCTGGCGGGCCCCGAAGTCGGCGTCGGTGGCCATCAGCTTGTCGCCGATCGACGTGAACGCATCGCTGAGCCGCCGGCCGCTGTGTCCCTGCAGATTCGTGTTCGAGTAGCCGGGATGGGCGGCGAGGGAGAGAACCGACGAGCCGATTTCGTCGAGGCGGCGCTGCAGCTCGCTGGTGAACAGCAGGTTGGCCAGTTTGGACTGTCCGTACGCGAGCCACGGGCGGTACGGCCGCGACTTCCAGTTCAGGTCCTTGAGGCTGATGTGGCCGATCCAGTGGAACATCGACGACACCGTCACCACCCGGTCGCTGATCTTGGGCAGCAGCAGGTTGGTCAGGGTGAAATGGCCGAGATGGTTGGTGCCGATCTGGCTTTCGAAGCCGTCCTTGGTGACGGCGTACGGCACCGCCATGATGCCGGCGTTGTTGNCCAGGACGTCCACGGCGCCGACCCCGTCGGCGAATTCGTGAACCGACGCGAGATCCTGCAGGTCGAGGCGGCGCACCTCGACATCGCCGGACATGCCGGCGGCGGCCTCCTCGCCCTTGGCGACGGTGCGGACGGCGAGCACCACCCGTGCGCCGACGCGGGCCAGCTCGCGGGCGGTCACCAGGCCGAGGCCGCTGTTGGCGCCGGTCACGACGACCCTGCGTCCGGCGAACGAGGGCAGCTCGGCNGCGGTCCAGTCAGTCATGACCCATACCCTAGCNAGTGGCGGCTAGGCNGGCGCGACGGTNAAGCCCTTGATGATCGACTCCACGTCNGCNCCCAGCGACTCGGCCTGATCGGCCGCCGTGGTGACCGAAAACTGCACCAGGTAGCGCTGATTGGCCGGCGCCGGGCCCGTCGCGATCACGATGCGGTTGTAGGTGTGCAGCCGCTGCTCGCCGATGTTGTAGCTGCCCTCGATCATCGCGGACGGCATGCCGCGGAAGGCGGCCATCGAGGCGTTGAGCCGGGTGAACCGGTCGGTCAGTTCGGCGTCGGCGTAACCGTGGCGGATCGCCTCGGCGACGTCGAAGTTGCCGATCAGCTTGAACACCATCAGCATCGCGGTCGGCTGGTAGGCATCCACGTTTGTCTTGCGGATGACCTCGAACGTGGCCTGCTGCTTGGGGTCGTTGATCACCGACCAGCCCGGCGGACAGGGCATCGACACCTTGATGTCGGTCAGCGTGGCCCTGGTCATCGGCGCGCCGTTGACGCCTTGCTCCTGCAGGTAATCCGCGATCGGCACGGGCCGTTCGGCGCTGGGGGTCGCGGTGTTCGGGGACGACGGCGGCAGAAGGGACTGGTAGTCGGGCGCTTTGGCGGCGCATCCGGCGACCAGCACGAGCAGCGCCAGCGCCGTCAGCAGACGTCGCAACGTCACAGAATCTCTCGGACGGCGTCGACGGGCCGCACGTCGATGCCGTGGGAGGTGGGGCGGTGGTACAGCGCGCCCGGCATCACGCTTCCCCGTCGAAGAGACCCGTCACCGAGCCGTTTTCGAAGACCGCCCGGATCGTGCTGGCCAGCAGCGGGGCGATGGACAACACGGTCAGCTGCGGGAACTGCTTGTCCTCGCCGATCGGCAGCGTGTTCGTGACGATCACCTCGCGGGCACCGCTTTCGGCCAGCCGTTCGGGCGCGGGATCTGACAGCACCCCGTGCGACGCCGCGACGATCACGTCTCGGGCTCCGGCCTCGCGCAGCAGCTTCACGGCCCCCGCGATCGTGCCACCGGTGTCGATCATGTCGTCGATCAGAACGCATGTCCGGTCGGCGACGTCACCCACCACCCGGTTCGACACCACCTGGTTCGGCACCCGCGGATCGCGCGTCTTGTGAATGAAGGCGAGGGGCACGCCGTCCAGCGCGTCTGCCCACTTCTCGGCGATGCGCACCCGCCCCGAATCGGGGGAGACCACGACCTTGTCGTCGTTCGGGTAGTTGTCCTTGATGTAGCCGATGAGCAGGTTCTGCGCGCGCATGTGGTCGACCGGCCCGTCGAAGAAGCCCTGGATCTGGTCGGTGTGCAGGTCGACGGTGACGATGCGGTCGGCGCCGGCGGTCTTGAACAGGTCGGCGACCAGCCGCGCGGAGATCGGTTCCCGGCCGCGGTGCTTCTTGTCCTGGCGGGCGTACGGATAGAACGGCAGGATCGCGGTGATCCGCTTGGCGCTGCCGCGCTTGAGCGCGTCGATCATGATCAGCTGTTCCATCAGCCATGTGTTCAGCGGCGCCGGATGCGATTGCAGCACGAACGCGTCGCAGCCGCGCACGGACTCCTCGAACCGGACGAATATCTCGCCGTTGGCGAAGTCGCGTGCTGTCTGCGCGGTGACCGGGACGTCGAGTTCCTTGGCGACCTGGTCGGCGAGCTCGGGGTGCGCGCGGCCCGCGAAGAGCATCAGGTTCTTGCGGTTATCGGTCCATTCGGTGCCCACGGTTCCTCGCCGGTTCGGGATCGGGATGTCGGCCTAATGGTACGTAGGGAAACGTGCGGCCGGGTGCCGGGTTGCCGGTAACCCAACAATCGGCGACAAGATCAGGTCGCCTCGTGGTCGTCGGACGGCGGATTGTCGGCGTGTCGGGCCGCTTCGGCAGCCTCCGCAGCCGCCGAACCCGGCCGTTTGCGGGCCACCCATCCCTCGATGTTGCGCTGCGGGCCCGCCGACACCGCCAGCGCGCCCGGCGGCACATCCTCGCGCAGCACGGTGCCCGCCCCCGTGTACGCGCCGTCGCCGACGGTCACCGGGGCGACGAACATCGTGTCGGAGCCCGTGCGCACGTGCGAACCGACCGTTGTCCGGCGTTTGGTCTGCCCGTCGTAGTTCACGAACACGCTCGACGCGCCGATATTGCTGTGGTCCCCGATGTCGGCGTCGCCGACGTACGTCAGGTGCGGCACCTTCGTGCCGGTGCCGATCGTGGAGTTCTTGGCCTCGACGAACGCGCCGAGCCTGGCCTCGGCGCCGAGCACGGTCCCGGGCCGTAGGTAGGTGAACGGGCCGACGGCGGCAGCGTCGCCGATCGTCGACCAGGACCCGTGCGTGCGCACCACCGCGGCGGCGTTGCCGACGGTTACCTCGGCCAGGGTGGTATCCGGCCCGATCACGCATCGGGCGCCGATCTTGGTGACGCCGAGCAGTTGCGTGTTCGGCTGCACGACGGTGTCGCGGCCGATCGTCACGTCGACGTCGATCCACGTGGTCGCCGGATCGGCGATCGTCACGCCGGCACGTTGATGAGCTGCAACGATGCGGCGGTTGAGTTCGGCGGACAGCGCGGCCAGCTGGACCCGGTCGTTCACGCCCGCTACCAGTGTGCTGTCGTCGACGTGCTTGGCCTGCACGATCTGGCCGTCTTGGCGCACGATCGAGATCACGTCGGTCAGGTAGAGCTCGTGCTGGGCATTGTCGGAGCGCAACCGGCTCAGCGCCGACCGCAGCGCGGCGATGTCGAAGGCGTAGACACCGGCGTTGACCTCGCGGATCTCCCGCTGCGACGGGGTTGCGTCGGCCTGCTCGACGATCGCGATCACCTCGCGGTCCTGGGTGCGCAGGATGCGGCCGTACCCGGTCGGGTCCGGCAGCGTCGTCGTCAGCACCGTGACCGCGGCCGGTTCGGCGTTGTGCGTGGCGATCAGGTCGGCGAGCGTGTCGGCGTCCAGCAGCGGGATGTCGCCGGAGGTGATGACGACGACACCGGCGAAGTCTTCTGGCAGCGCGTTCAGGCCGCAGCCGGCGGCATGGCCGGTGCCGAGTTGCTGCTCCTGCACGGCGACCTCGATCGTGCGCCCGAGGTGCTCGGCCAACTCCGCGACAGCGGGGGCGATCTTGTCGCGGTCCCGGCCGAGGACGACGACGAGGTGCTGCGGGGCGAGCTTGGCCACCGAGTGCAGCGCGTGGGCGAGCATGCTGCGGCCGGCGATCGGGTGCAGCACCTTCGGAATGTCCGACCGCATGCGGGTCCCGGCCCCGGCGGCCAGCANCACGACCGCCGAATCGGCGTTGGTTGTCATCGAACCTCGCTTGCTTGCTCGGCAGGCCTGCTCCGTCGCCAGGACTCGAACCTGAACTCTCAGAACCAAAATCTGATGTGCTGCCGATTACACCACGACGGACCGCGCAACTGGTTCAGCCTAACGACTCTATTCGACCGGATACGCTGGTAGACGTGGCGGCACCGGAGAAGGAAGCGCGCACGCGCGCGCGGATGACCGGCGCCGAGCGACGCCACCAGCTCATCGAGATCGCGAGGTCGCTGTTCGCCGAGCGCGGCTACGAGGGCACCTCGATCGAGGAGATCGCGCAGCGCGCCAACGTCTCCAAGCCGGTGGTCTACGAGCACTTCGGCGGCAAGGAGGGCCTGTACGCGGTCGTCGTCGACCGGGAGATGTCGGCGCTGCTCGACGGCATCACCTCGTCGCTGACCAACAACCGCTCCCGGGTGCGCATCGAGCGGGTGGCGTTGGCGCTGCTGACCTACGTCGAGGAACGCACCGACGGCTTCCGGATCCTGATCCGCGATTCGCCGGCCGCGATCACGTCGGGCACGTACTCCACCCTGCTCAACGAGGCCGTCAACCAGGTGTCGTCGATCCTCGCCGGCGACTTCTCCCGTCGCGGCCTTGACCCCGAGATGGCGCCGCTCTACGCGCAGGCGCTGGTCGGCTCGGTGTCGATGACGGCTCAGTGGTGGCTCGACGTCCGGGAGCCCAAGAAAGAAGTGGTGGCGGCGCACCTGGTCAACCTGGTCTGGAACGGGCTGACGCACCTTGAGAACGATCCGGTGCTCGACGGCGAGTAACCCTCGCGCGCACCATCTTTCGCGTTGATCGTGACCAACGCTTAGAATGGCCGCATCATGACCTCCGCGGGGACCGCCCACACGGCGCAAGCCGGAACGGCGCCCGATACCCCGATCGCGGGACTCGTCGAACTTGCCCTGCGCGACCCCGAACTTCGAGATGTCACCCGTCGCGCCGCAGGCAAGCCGCCCGAGCTCTCGCTGGTCGGGCCTGCCGCCGCGCGGCCGTTCGTCGCGGCCGCGCTGGCGACGGCGGGCCCGCTGCTCGTGGTCACCGCCACCGGCCGCGAAGCCGACGACCTCGCCGCGGAGCTGCGCGGCAGCTACGGCGACGCGGTGGCGCTGTTCCCGTCCTGGGAGACGCTGCCGCACGAACGGCTCTCGCCGGGCGTCGACACCGTGGGCGCACGGCTGATGGTGCTCCGCCGGCTGGCCTTCCCCGATGACGCGCGGCTCGGCCCGCCACTGCGCATCGTGATCACGACGGTCCGCTCAGTTCTGCAGCCGATGTCGCCCGACCTGGCCCGCATCGAACCGGTCACCCTCGCAGTCGGGCAGGAGATCGGCTTCGAAGACGTGGTCGCGCGGCTGGTCGAGCTGGCCTACACGCGCGTCGACATGGTGGGCAAGCGGGGCGAGTTCGCGGTGCGCGGCGGCATCCTCGACATCTTCCCGCCGACCGCCGAGCACCCGGTGCGCGTCGAATTCTGGGGCGACGAGGTCAGCGAGATGCGCATGTTCTCCGTGGCCGACCAGCGGTCGATCCCCCAGATCACGGTCGACACCGTCATCGCGGTCGCGGCCCGCGAGATGCTGCTGACCGATCAGGTCCGGCAACGCGCCGCCCAACTCGATGGGTACCGGGGTCACGGCCCGAACGGCCACGGCCCGCTGGGGACGGTGACCGACATGCTGGCCAAGCTTGCGCAGGGCATCCCCGTCGACGGAATGGAGGCGCTGATGCCGGTCCTGGGCGCGGGCGAGCTGACGCTGCTGACCCGCCAGCTGCCCGAGGGGACGCCCCTTTTGGTGTGCGACCCGGAGAAGGTGCGCACGAGGGCGCGCGACCTGATCAAGACCGGCCGCGAGTTCCTGGAGGCGTCGTGGTCGACGGCCGCCATCGGCGGCGATGCCCCGATCGACATCGAACGGCTCGGCGCGTCGGGCTACCTCGACCTCGACGACGTGCGCGCCGCCGCGACCGGGGGCGGCCACCCGTGGTGGACGCTGAGCCAGCTCGGCGACGGCACCGCCACCACTCTCGACATCCGGCCCGCCCCTTCGGCTCGTGGCCAGCGGCACAACATCGAGGACATCTTCGCGATGTTGCGCGCCCACGTCACNACTGGCGGCCACGCCGCGATCGTCGCGCCCGGCACCGGCACCGCCCACCGCGTCGTCGAACAGCTCGGCGAGGCCGACGTCCCCGCGACCTGTCTTGAGCCGGGCGAGGCGCCGCGGCCGGGTGCGGTCGGCGTGCTGCGCGGACCGCTGCACGACGGCGTCATCCTGCCGCGCAGCCGGCTGGTGGTGATCACCGAAACCGACCTGACCGGCAATCGGGTCGCCGCCACCGAAGGCAAGCGCCTGGCCGCGAAGCGGCGCTACGTCGTCGACCCGTTGGCACTGACCGCAGGCGACCTCGTCGTCCACGACCAGCACGGGATCGGCCGGTTCGTCGAGATGACCGAACGGACGGTCGGGGGCGCCCGCCGCGAGTACCTGGTACTCGAATACGCCTCCACCAAAAGGGGGGGCCGCGGCGACAATTCCGACAAGCTCTACGTCCCGATGGACTCCCTCGACCAGCTGTCGCGGTACGTCGGCGGCCAGTCGCCGACCCTGAGCCGGCTCGGCGGCAGCGACTGGGCCAACACCAAGACGAAGGCCCGCCGCGCGGTCCGCGACATCGCCGGCGAGCTCGTCGCGCTCTACGCCGAGCGACAGGCCGCGCCCGGCTTCGCGTTCGGCCCGGACACCCCGTGGCAGGCGGAGATGGAAGACGCGTTCGACTTCACCGAGACCGTCGACCAGCTGACCGCGATCACCGACGTCAAGGCCGACATGGAGAAGCCGATACCGATGGACCGGGTGATCTGCGGCGATGTCGGCTACGGGAAGACCGAGATCGCGGTCCGGGCGGCGTTCAAGGCCGTGCAGGACGGCAAGCAGGTCGCGGTCCTGGTGCCCACCACGCTGCTGGCCGACCAGCATCTGCAGACCTTCACCGAGCGGATGGCGGGGTTCCCGGTCACCGTCAGGGGGCTCTCGAGGTTCACCGATCCGGCCGAGTCGCGGGCGGTGCTCGACGGCATGGCCGACGGCACCGTCGACATCGTGATCGGCACGCACCGGCTGCTGCAGACGGGCGTGCGCTGGAAGGACCTGGGGCTGGTCGTGGTCGACGAGGAGCAGCGCTTCGGCGTCGAGCACAAGGAGCACATCAAGTCGCTGCGGACCCACGTCGACGTGCTGACGATGAGCGCGACGCCGATCCCGCGGACACTCGAGATGAGCCTGGCCGGTATCCGGGAGATGTCGACGATCCTCACCCCGCCCGAGGAGCGCTACCCGGTGCTGACCTACGTGGGGCCGCACGACGACAAGCAGATCGCCGCCGCGTTGCGCCGTGAGTTGCTGCGTGACGGGCAGGCCTTCTACATCCACAATCGGGTCAGCTCGATCGACCAGGCCGCGGCGCGGGTGCGGACCCTGGTGCCCGAGGCGCGCGTCGTCGTCGCGCACGGGCAGATGAACGAGGACGCCCTGGAGCGCACCGTCGAGGGCTTCTGGAACCGCGAATACGACATCCTCGTGTGCACGACGATCGTCGAGACCGGTCTGGACATCTCCAACGCCAACACGCTGATCGTCGAACGGGCGGACACGTTCGGGCTGGCGCAGCTGCACCAGCTGCGCGGCCGCGTGGGCCGTAGCCGGGAACGCGGCTATGCCTACTTCCTGTATCCCCCGGAGATGCCGCTGACCGAAACCGCCTACGACCGGCTCGCGACGATCGCGCAGAACAACGAACTCGGGGCCGGCATGGCCGTGGCCATGAAGGACCTCGAGATCCGGGGCGCCGGCAACGTGCTCGGCGTCGAGCAGTCCGGCCACGTCGCCGGGGTCGGGTTCGACCTGTACGTACGGCTGGTCGGCGAGGCCGTCGAGGCCTACCGCGCCGCTGTCGACGGCAAGACCGTCGGGGTCAGCGAAGAACCCAGAGAGGTCCGCATCGACCTGCCGGTCGACGCAAACCTGCCGCCGGACTACATCGGCAGCGACCGGCTGCGGCTGGAGGCTTATCGCAGGTTGGCCGCGGCGACCGACGACGACGCGATCGCCGCGGTGGTGGACGAGCTGACCGACCGCTACGGCCCGCCGCCCGAGCCNGCGCTGCGGCTGGTGGCCGTCGCACGGCTGCGTTTGCTGCTGCGCCGTTACGGGATCACCGAGGTGTCGGCCACGGGCGCCGGTGAACCGACGACGCTGCGGNTGGCGCCGCTCACGCTGCTCGATTCCCNGCAACTGCGGCTGAAACGGCTTTACCCCGGGGCGCACTACCGCGCGACCGCCTCCGCCGTGCAGGTGCCGATACCCCGGTCCGGCACCGGCGTCGCTTCGCCGCGCATACGTGATCTTGAATTGGTGGAGATGGTCGCCGGTCTCGTCCTGGCACTCGATGGGAAGCGCCAGGAAGATGTTGATATAACCGGAGTCAACAGTGCCGTTGAGACAAGCGAGGAGGTCAAGCGAGATGACCGTCGTCTTGGTCGATCCTCGCCGCCCGTCGCTGGTTCCGGTCGACGCGATCGCGCTGCTGATGGGTGAGGTCCAGTACACCGAGGAGATGCCCGTCAAGGTGCCCTGGTCGTTGCCGGGGGCGCGGCCGGTGCATGTGGGCGGAGACGAGGCGCCGGTGTTGCTGTCGTCGGACCGTGAGCACCCCGCGGTCAGGGCGCGCCTGGAGGCCGGCGACACGCTGATCGCGGCGCCGGACCCGCAGCCCGGGGAGCGGCTCATCGATGCGGTCGCGCTGATGGACAAGCTGCGCAGCGACGGTCCATGGGAGAGCGAGCAGACCCACGACTCGCTGCGCCGCTACCTGCTCGAGGAGACCTACGAGCTGTTCGACGCGGTCCGCAGCGGAAACGCCGACGATCTCCGTGACGAACTCGGCGACGTGCTGCTGCAGGTGTTGTTCCACGCCCGCATCGCCGAGGACGCGCCGCAGCACCCGTTCACCATCGACGACGTCGCCGACTCGCTGCTGCGCAAGCTCGGCAACCGCGCGCCAGGAGTGATTGCGGGAGAATCGATTTCGCTGGAGGACCAGATCGCCCAGTGGGACGAGCGCAAGGCCGCGGAAAAGCCGCGCGGCTCGTGCCTGGACGGGGTGCCGACCGGTCAGCCCGCGCTGGCGTTGGCGCAGAAGGTGCTGGGGCGGGTGCGCGACGCCGGGCTGCCCGAGGACCTGATCCCGGCCGCGCTCACCACGGTGACCGTGGTGCCCGACGTCGATGTCGAAACCAATGTGCGCACCGAGGTTCTGGAGTTCATGGAGGCGGTGCGCCTGGCCGAGAAGGGAATCGCCGCCGAACGGCGCGGTGACGCGGTGCCCGAGGAACTCGACGTCGCGACGCTGGACGCGGTCACCGAGGAGGAGTGGCACGCGTACTGGCCGCCGGCGGCGGCGCAATCAGAGCCCGCCTTGGCGGAGCCGGGGCAGACCCCTGAACGGGTGCCGGAGCCGGGACCGGCCGACGTGCCGGAGCCCGGTCCCGTGGAGGTGCCCGAACCGTCGCCGGTGGAGGTGCCGGAACCCTCACCGCAGCAGCAGGCCGCCGACGAATTCCCCGCCGAGGAGTTCACGGCGGTCGAGGAGGCCCCGGCAAACGGCGTACCCGAGGAGGCCGCGGCGTCGTCCGACGCTCAGCCGAACAAAGTCGAGCCCCAGTAGGCCGTGGCACTGTCGCCGGTACGTTGGCTGCGGGCGGTGGGCGTCGTCGGCGCGACCGCGGTGCTGTTGGCATCCGGTTGTTCGTGGCAGCTCGGCCAGCCGATTCCCGAAGGCGTCCCGCCCCCGGCCGGCGACCCGGTGCCCGGCGTCGACACTCACGCGCGGGGCCGGCCCGCCGACCAGCTGCAGGTCTGGGCGGCCGAACGCGCTCCCGCGCTGAACATGCCGGTCGAGGCCCTCAAGGCGTACGGGTACGCCGCCAGGGTCGCCCAGGTGGAGAACCCGAAATGCCACGTGGCCTGGACGACGCTCGCGGGTATCGGCATGGTCGAAAGCCACCACGGCACGTATCACGGCGCGACGATCGCGCCGAACGGCGACGTCAGCCCACCGATACGTGGGGTTCGGCTCGACGGCACCGACGGCAACATGGAGATCATCGACAGCGACGGAGCCCACCTCGACGACGATCCGGTCTACGCCAGGGCGATGGGCCCGATGCAGTTCATCCCGGAGACCTGGCGGCTCTACGGCGTGGACGCCAACAACGACGGGGTGATCAGCCCGGACAATTTCAACGACGCCGCGCTGTCGGCCGCCGGCTATCTGTGCTGGACCGGTAAGGACCTGGCCACGCCGCGCGGGTGGATGAACGCACTGCGGGCCTACAACCTCTCGGACGCCTACGCCAAGACCGTGCGCGATTGGGCGACCGCCTATGCGGCGGGCCACCCGTTGTAGCGCCCACGTAGCGCACCGCCCGGCGGTCCAACCTNTAGGCTGAGTCCGTTCCCCCACCGACGCTAGGAGAAGTCAGTGCCCATCATCGAGCAGGTCGGCGCTCGCGAGATCCTCGATTCCCGCGGCAATCCGACTGTCGAGGTCGAACTGGCGCTGGTCGACGGGACGTTCGCCAGGGCCGCGGTGCCTTCGGGCGCCTCGACCGGCGAGCACGAGGCCGTCGAACTGCGCGACGGTGACCCCAAACGATACGGCGGCAAGGGCGTGCAGAAAGCGGTCGAGGCGGTGCTCGACGAGATCGCGCCCGCCGTAATCGGTCTGAGCGCCGACGACCAGCGATTGGTCGACCAGGCGCTGCTGGACCTCGACGGTACCCCCGACAAATCCCGCCTCGGCGCGAACTCGATTCTCGGCGTCTCGCTGGCCGTTGCGAAGGCCGCGGCCGAATCGGCCGGTCTGCCGCTGTTCCGCTATGTCGGCGGCCCGAACGCCCACATCCTTCCGGTGCCGATGATGAACATCCTCAACGGCGGGGCGCACGCCGACACCGGCGTCGACGTGCAGGAGTTCATGATCGCCCCGATCGGCGCGCCGAGCTTCAAAGAAGCGCTGCGCTGGGGTGCGGAGGTTTACCACGCGCTGAAGGCCGTGCTGAAGAAGCAGGGCCTGGCCACCGGCCTCGGCGACGAAGGCGGCTTTGCTCCGGACGTGCCCGGCACCCGCGCGGCGCTGGACCTGATCCTGTCGGCGATCGAGGCGGCCGGCTACCGGCCCGGCTCGGACATCGCACTCGCGCTGGACGCGGCGGCCACCGAATTCTTCACCACCACAACGGGTTACACGTTCGAGAAGGAAACCCGCGACGCTGCGCAGATGACGGAGTTCTACGCGCGGCTGCTCGACACCTACCCGCTCGTGTCGATCGAGGATCCGCTGGCCGAGGACGACTGGGACGGCTGGGTCGCGCTGACCACGATGATCGGCGACCGGGTGCAGATCGTCGGCGACGACCTCTTCGTCACGAACCCCGAGCGCATCGAGGAAGGCATCGAGCGGGGCGCGGCCAACGCGCTTCTGGTGAAGGTCAACCAGATCGGCACGTTGACCGAAACCCTCGACGCGGTCACGCTGGCGCACAGCAGCGGATACCGCACGATGATTAGCCACCGCAGTGGCGAGACCGAGGACACCACGATCGCCGACCTGGCGGTCGCGGTCGGCAGCGGCCAGATCAAGACCGGCGCGCCGGCCCGCAGCGAGCGCGTCGCCAAGTACAACCAGTTGCTGCGCATCGAGGAATCGCTCGGCGACGCGGCACGCTACGCCGGGGATTTGGCTTTTCCCCGGTTCGCTCCCGCCGATGAGCCCCCCGCGCGAAGAGCTCAGAAAGAGACGAGATAACAAGTGCCCGAAGGGAAACGGTCCGAATCCAGGCGGCGTTCCCCGGCCTCGCGGCCGGGCAGACCCGGCGATTCGGGCCGTGGCCGACCGCGCGCGCCGCAGCGCCGCGAGCCACGCCAGGCGGAGCCGCGCGCCGAGCAGGAGCCCATCACCGAATCGATCAGCGCGTCGATCGCCGCGGCGGCCGAGCACCGGTCCGAGCAGCGGTTGGGGTCGGCGGCGCGGCGTGCGGCGATTCTGGCGGCCGTGGTGTGTGTGCTGACGCTGACCATCGCCGGGCCGGTGCGGACGTACTTCGCGCAGCGCACCGAGATGAGGCAGCTGGCGGCGTCGGAAGCCGTGCTGCGCGCGCAGATCGCGGACCTGGAGCAGCAGAAGGCGAAGCTCGCCGACCCGGCGTTCATCGCGGCCCAGGCGCGGGAGCGGTTGGGCTTCGTGATGCCGGGCGACATCCCGTATCAGGTGCAGCTGCCCCCCGGTGCGGCGGCGCCTGCGCCGGAGCCCGGCGGGCAGGCGCCGAAGTCGGCGGCAACCGATCCGTGGTACACGTCGCTGTGGCGGACCATCGCCGACACCCCGCATAACGTCCCGTCCAGCGCCCCGCCGGCCCCGAACCCGCCACCGCCTGGCCCGCCGCCCGGTGGTTGATCCCGCCGACCTCGAGGCGGTGGCACGCCACCTTGGCCGCGAGCCGCGCGGAGTGCTCGAGATCGCCTACCGTTGCCCGAGCGGCGAGCCGGGCGTCATCAAGACCGCGCCGCGGCTGCCCGACGGCACCCCGTTCCCGACGCTGTATTACCTGACCCATCCCGTGTTGACGGCCGCCGCGGGCCGGCTGGAATCCTCGGGGTTGATGACGGAGATGACCGCGCGGCTGGCGACCGATTCCGGTTTGGCGGCCTCATATCGGCGCGCTCACGAGTCGTATCTGGCCGAACGCGACGCGATCGAACCGCTTGGCACGACGTTCTCGGGCGGCGGCATGCCGGACCGCGTCAAGTGCCTGCACGTGCTGATCGCGCATTCGTTGGCCAGGGGCCGCGGCGTGAACCCGCTCGGCGACGAGGCGCTGGCGATGCTGGCCGCCGAACCGGCGATGGCCGGAATTCTCGTGCGGGAGCAGTGGCTATGAATCGCGTCGCCGCAATCGACTGCGGCACCAACTCGATTCGCTTGCTGATCGCCGATGTCGCCGACGGGCAGCTGCACGAGTTGCACCGGGAGATGCGGATCGTGCGGCTCGGCCAGGGTGTCGACGCGACGGGACGGTTCGCCCCGGCGGCGCTGGCGCGCACCGGCTCCGCGCTGGCCGACTACACCACCCTGCTCGGGCGCTATCAGGTTCCCACCGTCCGGATGGTCGCCACGTCGGCGGCCCGCGACGCCTCCAACCGCGACGAGTTCTTCGCGATGACCGCAGCGGTCCTTGCCGCCGCGGTGCCGGGCGTGGTTGCCGAAGTGATCTCCGGTGAAGAGGAGGCCGCGCTCTCCTTTCACGGCGCGGTCGCCGAATTAGATTCGGCCGGAGCGCCTTTCGTCGTCGTCGACCTCGGCGGCGGGTCCACCGAAGTCGTGCTGGGCGCCGGGCGGGTGGAGGCGAGCTTCTCGGCAGACATCGGATGTGTCCGGCTGACCGAGCGCTGCCTGCACTCGGACCCACCGACNCCCACCGAGGTCGCAGCCGCCAGGGAGGTCGTGCGGGAGCGGCTGGCGCCGGCGTTGCGGATCGTGCCGGTCGAGCGGGCCCGGACCTGGGTCGGCGTGGCCGGGACGATGACGACGTTGGCGGCCCTTGCCCAGAGGATGACGACCTACGACCCGGCGGCCATCCATCTGTCGAGGGTTGGGTTGCAGCGAGCTGCTCGATGTGTGCGAGCGGCTGATCGCGATGCCGCGGGCGCAGCGCGCGGCGCTGGGGCCGATGCACGAAGGCCGCGTCGACGTGATCGGCGCAGGGGCGATCGTGGTCGAGGAGCTGGCCCACGCGCTGGCCCGGCTGGCCGGCATCGGCGAGCTCGTCGTCAGCGAGCACGACATCCTCGATGGCATCGCGCTCTCGATCACGCCGTAGTCAGGCTTGGGCGATGTCGGCCGGCACGACCGGGCGATGGCCGTTGGACCGCAACACACTCGCCTCGGTGATCTCGATGGCCTTCTCCGTGTACACCCGATACCCGTAGTCGGGCTTGTAGCCGTGGATCTCCGGAGTGTCCAGATCGCGGATGAACGAGAGAATCTGCTTGCTGAACACCTGCCCCGGAACCAGCACCGGGAACCCCGGAGGATACGGCGTGACAAAGGTCGATGACACCACATCGATTCCGGCGTCGAGCTTTTCGTCAATCTCGTCAGCCGTCAGGTACTCGCAGAAGCTGTCGTCATAGGAGAGATAGAACGCCCTGCGGACGTCGCCTTCCGGCGTTGCCTCCGCGCCTGTGAGGTCCCGGAAAGCCGCGTGGAATCCGCTGAAGTCGGGAAGCGGTGCGGCCCTTGTTGTCAGGCGCGCGACTTTCTGTTCGAATCGGCTGCGTTCGCCCGGTCCCATTTCTGAGATGCCCTCGTCGAGCTCGCGCGCGATCTTGACCAACACTTCGACCAGGAATGCCACCGAGCTTCGGGTGGTGCCGATGTTGGTCATGAACAGCACGGTGTTGCGGGAGGTTTTGTTGATCTGCACACCGTAACGGTCCATCAGCTGTTGGCGTTTGAAGGTGTCGCCGTCGTAGCCGGTGCGCCCGATCGACAGGGTGATGCGGGAGGGGTCGAGCACGAATTCGTCCTTGTCCCAGGCGGTCATCATGTTGCGCAGCCCCGAGCGCAGGGGTTGGGCGATGTCCGAGGGCCGGAACCGCTCGGGGATCAGGTCGGAGGTGCGCAGGCAGGCCATGTACTTTTGCAGCAGCGGGTGGTTGTCGATCGCGTCGCGCAGCTGCATGGCGTTTTCGATCTGGCGCGCCACGAGCTCGACGCCTTCCAGGGCAACCTGGCGCCGGCCCAGGTCCAGGGAGGCCAGGATCTGGTAGTTGGGTGAGGTCGAGGTGTGCGCCATGTAGGCCTCGTGGAACGCCTGGGCCACCTTCTGGTCGAAGTCCTGGTCGCGGACGTGGATCATCGAGCCCTGGCGCAGCGCGGTGAGCGTCTTGTGGGTGGACTGGGTGGCATACACGCGCACCCGGGCCTTGGCCGGGTCGGGGCGCAGCCGCCGGTTGAGCAGCTCCTCGTCGGTGGGGGGGTGCTCGGCGTCGGCGGCCAGCCCCGCCCGGTAGTCGCCGATGTAGTCGGGGTCCTGCAGCCGTTCGCGCAGCCTCTCGGCGGCGGCCATGGCGGTGCGGTGGCGGTAGACGGGGTGAAACCGGGCGAACGCGAACCAGGCCTCGTCCCACAAGAACACCAGGTCGGGTTTGATGGCCAGGCATTCCTCCATCACTCGTTGCACGTCGTAGACGATGCCGTCGAAGGTGCAGTTGGTCAGTGACAGCAGCCGGACCCGGTCGAGCTTGCCGGCGCGGCGCAGCGCTAACAGTTTGGCCTTGATCTCGCGCAGCGGCACCGCCCCGTACATCGTGTAGTCGGTCAGCGGGTAGGCCTCCAGATAGACCACGTTGGCCCCGGCCAGCATCATCCCGTAGTGATGGGACTGGTGGCAGTTGCGGTCCAGCAGCACGATGTCGCCGGGGGCCACCAGCGACTGGGTGACGATCTTGTTGGCCGTGGAGGTGCCGTTGGTGACGAAGTAGGTGTGCCGCGAGCCGTAGGTTTCGGCGGCCAGCTGCTGGGCGTCGCGCAGCGGGCCGGTGGGCTCCAGCAGCGAGTCCAGCCCGCCGCAGGTGGCCGAGGTTTCGGCCATGAACACATCCAGCCCGTAGAAGCTGACCATGTCTTTGATCCAGTGCGAGTTGACGATCGACTTGCCCTGCGAGATCGGCAGCGCGTGAAACACCCCGGTGGGGCGGTGGCTGTATTGCTTGAGCGCGCTGAAAAACGGGGTGCGGTAGCGCGCGGCGACCCCCTGCAGGATGCTCAGATGCAGCTCCAGCAGGCCTTCCCGGGCGTGAAAGACCCGCCGGAAGTACTGGCCCAGCCGCCCGGCGATGTCTTCGACCTCGATCTCGGTCATCAGGTACAGGTCCAGCTCCGGGCGCAGCCGGGCCAGCGAGCACGCCAAAATCTGGGCGCGTTCGTCGGGGGACTGATGGTCGGCCAGGTCGTCGGAGACCTGGGTGTCGACGAACTCGGCCAGCGCCGACAGATCCCGCGTCGACTGGTGCGAAAACCGCCGCCGGATCACTACCGCCTGAAGATTGACATTCAACCGCGCCGCGATCAGCGCCTCGTCGCCGCTGGAGACCACCACCAGCTCGTAGACGAACTCGTCGTCGGGTCGACGCCAGTTGCGCACCTCCTTGCGCAGCGCGCGTTCTTGCGCCTCGGTCATCGACTCCACGACCAGCACCTCGAAATATGGCCGGTCCTTCTTGTCTGCCGACGGGTGCTCGAGCTGCCGGGGATCGGTCGGGAACACGTCGTGCTCGTCAAGTCCGGCATTCTCGACATCGCCCGAGCGATAAGACTCAGTGATGAGTGCCCGGTTGATGCGTGAAGCCGCGTGGGCGAACTTGTCGTAGCTGCCGGCGGCAAAGAGCCGCTGGAGTCTGGCGAATTGCGGAGCCCCCGGGAAGGCCCAGTAGGGTTCGAGCGGGGTCAGCCGAGTCAGCAGGTCGCTGCAGACCGCCACATACCGTTCCTTCAGTTTGCCGGTGGTCGTGGACCGGGTCAGGCGGTCAGCGGCCTCCTCCAGTCGGCACCAGGCATCCCCGCGCAACTGCCAGACGCTGTTGTACGCATGCGAACCTTCTGCCATCGTCGGCCCTTCCGTCACCCCGAGGCGTACCAGGGTGCAGAGCGAACAGATACCGCAGGCGATCAGGGGGCAAACGATGCGCGTCTATTGGGTGACGCGCGCCGGTAGTCAGGGTATGCGGTAGAACGGGTCGGGCAGCAGGAACGACTGCTCGGCGTGACCGCCGGCTTCCTCCGATGGCTGATCGCCGATGTTGGCGATGATCGTGTACCCGTCGCCCTCGATCGCGGCCCGCGTCGGCGCCTTGAAATCGGCCGCCGACGCGTACTGCGCACCGACGGGCGCCAGATATAGCCTCGCCCAACCGTTGTAGCCGGCGTCACGCAGGTTCTTCTCCGTGGCGGGGCGCTGTCCCTCGTCGCGGGTGCTGATGAAAAACATCGCGACGCCGAGGCTTTTGGCCATGTTGTAGGTGTCGAGTGTCGGCTGGATGACCTTTGACTGTGCGGTCAGGTCCCATGCCCGCCAGGCGCACGCGTCGGGCAGGTTGCACGGCCCGTTGATGAAGCGGCCGAAGTCGTTCGCCTTGATCACCTCCCAGTTCGACAGGGCGGTTTCGTCGATGTCGAAGACGACGGCGGCACGGGTGGTGATCGGTGCCTGGATGGCGATCCAGTTCATCGCTTGCGCGTTGACTTCGGCCAGCCCCGCGTCGTAGGCGCCGCCGTCGTGGTATTGAACCGCCGCGGTCTTCGTGTCACCCACGTTGGCCGGTGAGCACGGTCGCGACGACCTGGCGCGCGAACATGCAGCGAACATTAACGGTACGGTCGCCGGTATGTGTCGCTTGTTCGGCCTGCATGCCGGCCACTGGGTGGTGACGGCTACGTTCTGGCTGCTGGATGCGCCCGACAACCTCCGGGCGCAGAGCAGGCGGAATCCGGACGGCACCGGCATCGGGGTCTTCGCGGCCGACGGCAGCCCGGTGCTTGACAAGCAGCCCATGGCGGCGTGGGAGGACCGCCAGTTCGCCAGTGAGGCGCACCAGTTGAGCGGTACGACGTTCATCGCGCATGTGCGTTACGCCTCGACTGGCAAGCTCGACGTGCTCAACACGCATCCTTTCCTGCAGGACGGGCGGCTGTTCGCGCACAACGGCGTGGTCACCGGTTTGGATGTGCTCGACGCGCGGTTGGCCGAGATGTCGGTGGCGGACCTGGTGCTGGGGCAGACCGACAGCGAGCGGGTCTTCGCACTGGTCACCGCGTCCATCCGCGCTCGCAACGGGGACGTGGAAGCCGGGCTGCTCGACGCGTTGCGGTGGCTGGCGGACAGTGTGCCGATCTATGCGCTCAACCTGCTGTTGTGCACGGCGACCGACATGTGGGCGTTGCGTTATCCCGAGCCGAACCAGCTGTACGTGCTGGAGCGGCGCCGAACATCGGCATGCCCGCGCTTCGACATGCAGACTTCGCGCATCCACGCCCAGTCGTCCCACCTCGATGAGCGGCCGTCGGTGGTGTTCGCCAGCGAGCCGATGGACGACGACCCGGGCTGGGAACTGATGGAGCCGGGCCTCATGGTGCACGTCGATCGCGAGCTGACCATCACCCGTCGCCTGGTGCTGCCCAACCCGCCTGAATGCCAACTGCACCGCTCGGATCTGACCGCAACCGCGTCGGCGTCGCAGCACGGTTCCTGACCGCCGAAGTTCGCGTTGCACGGAGCCCTCTTGCGCTTTCGTCTGCGGCACAATAACTTTCGCCCGCACCGATTTGTCCCACCGGCATCCGGTGGGTGAGGGCTGCGCATAGAGCCAGGCTGGAAGCGACCAAACAGCTTTCCGGCGGCGGGGGGCGACGTAAGCTCCATTTGTATACGCACGGCAAAGGAGCCGAGATGGCAGGCAAGTTCGAAGTCTTCAAGGACCACGCTGGCAAGTTTCGTTTCCATTTGAAGGCCGGCAACGGCGAGATTATCGCCAGCAGCCAGGCGTACGAGACGAAGGCCAGCGCCAAGCATGGCGTCGAGTCCGTCAAGGAGAACGCCCCCAACGCAAAGGTCGAGGACCTGACCGAGACTCATGACGAGGGCGTAAAACCAGCTCCAAAAGGCGCCCCCTAAGCATCCACCAACGATTGTCGATATCGCCCATCGCGGGTCGTGCAGCCGTAGGGCTTGGGCCAAAGGGACCCGCCTGGCCCGGCGTCGAGGCGCGGGCAGATGCCTTGGGGCAGCTACGATCCCGAAGGTTATCCCTCGCCGCCGAGCTCGGTCTGGTCCCGCTCCACCTCGGCGTTGTCCTGGGCCATCGCCGCCTCGTCGAGCCACTTCTGGACATCTCCGCCGAGGCGGTCCGCGGACAGCTGGGCGAAGTCGAGGGCCTGTACCGCCATCGCCGCCAAGACCTTCATGGCCCGTCCGCTGCGGTGGATCTCCGCCATCAGCGCACCGAGCGCCTGATTGTCTTGGGCGCACAACGCCGACAGGTAGCGGCGGGCATCGGCGAACTCGCGGTCGACGTGGCCCATCTCTCTCCGGAACTCGCCGGGCGGCGGCAGGTCTTCGGGCGTGTCGGTCATGGTTCTTCTTTCGGTGGTGGACCAACCGCTAGTCAGAGGCAAGATTGACGGCCTTGGTTCTGAAAATACCGTGCGGGTAAAAAATACACAGCGGCGGTCCGGCTTTCGGAATACAGGTATCCTCGGCGATCTCCGCGGGCGCTAACGTCAAGGTCGTGCAACGCCTGCTCGGACACGCCACTGCGGCTATGACGCCGGACCTCCAGAGCCCGAATCTACCTCCAAGGTGGGCTGTATACAGTCCCTGAGCTGCGNAGCCCCCATAGCCCAATAGGCAGAGGCAGCGGACTTAAAATCCGTCCAGTCTGGGTTCGAGTCCCAGTGGGGGCACACCGTACGGCCTGGTAGAGGGTGGTGTGGGGTCATTAGGTCGACTACCTAGGGCGGTGCATCGCGGCGTCGTCGCGGCGTGTGGGCGAACCGATGGCGGTCGGGCGTCCGCGCTAGCTAACTCGCGCCGAAGCACGAGGCGGGAACGCTCTTTGCGCAAAACCAGTTCCAGTTGAGGTGTGAAATCCCTGCTGCTGTAGGCGTTTTGAGGCCCCAGGCGTTCTGCGTCACCTATCTCACGGCTGGCTCGTGATGCCGTTCGCGACGCCGATTGACCCCCTACCGGGAAGACGACTCCGAGACCTATCTCACGGTCCCCGAGTGCGCCGAGGTGATGCACATCAGCGAGGAGCGCGCGCGCCAGTTGATGAGGCCTGCCCCATCCTGTCGAATCCGTCCGGCGGCGGCCCTAGACTGCTCTTCACGTATCCGGTGTCACAATCGACGCATGACCGTAACAGTCGGCCAGCCACCCACGCGGATGATGGCCCGAGGTGGAGTTGCTGCCGGCGACCGCCGGGCGCGCCTTTCTTAGTCCCGCTGGAGGTTGACCCATGACGACCGAATCCGGCATACCGGACGTGTCCGAAGCGCAAATCGAGGTGCACTGGCGTGAGGAGGATTACATCCCTCCCCAGCCGAAATTCGTCGAGCAGGCCAATGCCAATGACCCGGCGATACTGGACCGGTTCGCGGAGCAGAATTTCCCGGACTGTTTCACCGAATACGCCGACCTGCTCACCTGGGACGAACCCTGGCAGACCGTGCTGGACACCAGCAATCCGCCGTTCTGGCACTGGTTCACCGGTGGCAAGCTCAACGCCTGCTACAACTGCGTCGACCGGCACCGGAGCCGGGACCGCAACAAGCCGGCGATGCTCTGGGTGCCCGAGCCGGAAACCGAGCAGCCCCAGACCATCACGTATCAGGAGCTGTACCGGCGGGTGAACGAATTCGCCGCGCTGCTCCGCTATCACTGCGGCCTGAAGACCGGTGACCGGGTCACGTTCCACCTGCCGATGGTGCCCGAGCTGCCCATTGCCATGCTGGCCTGCGCGCGGCTCGGCGTGATCCATTCCCAGGTGTTCGGCGGGTTCAGCGGCACCGCGGCCGGCGGCCGGATCGCCGACTCGGGCAGCCGCGTGCTGATCACCATGGACGCCTACCACCGCAACGGCACGCTGATCGATCACAAGATCAACGCCGACGAGGCGGTGGCCGAGGCCAGGCAGCTGGGCCAAGACGTGGACAAGGTGCTCGTGTTCAGCCGCTACCCCGGCCGCTACAGCTCCCCCACGCCCATGATCAACGGCCGTGACGACCTGGTGGACGACATCGCCGGCCCGTACCGGGGCGCCGTTATCGAACCGGTGTCCATGCCGGCCGAGGCCCCGCTGTTCCTGATGTACACCAGCGGCACGACCGGCAAACCCAAGGGCTGCCAGCACTCCACCGGCGGCTACCTGTCCTACGTGACCGGGACGTCCAAGTACTACCAGGACATCCACCTCAGCGACACGTACTGGTGTGCCGCGGACATCGGCTGGATCACCGGGCACAGCTACATCGTGTACGGGCCGCTGGCGCTGGGCGCCACGAGCGTGCTGTACGAGGGCGTGCCCACCTACCCGGATGCCGGCCGGCTGTGGCGGATCGCCGAACGGCTCGGCGTGACGATCTTCCACACCGCGCCGACCACGATCCGGATGCTGCGCAAGCTCGGCCCGGACGAGCCGGCGAAGTACAACTACCACTTCAAGCACATGACCACGGTCGGCGAGCCGATCGAGCCCGAGGTCTGGCGCTGGTACTACCAGGCCGTCGGCAAGGGCGAGGCCGTGATCGTGGACACCTGGTGGCAGACGGAGAACGGCGGGTTCCTCGGCGCCACGCTCCCCGGCCTGCAGCAAATGAAGCCCGGCAGCTGCGGTCCCGGCGTGCTGGGCATCTACCCGGTGGTCTACGACGAGGACGGCAAGGTGGTCGAGACCGGCAGCGGAAGGGCGGGCAACATCTGCATCCGCAACCCGTGGCCCGGCGAGTTCCAGGACATCTGGGGCCAGCCCGAACGGCTCGTGGACACGTACTACCGCAAGTACTGCCGTGATCCGGAGAGCAAGGACTGGCACGACTGGCCGTACTTCGCCGCCGACGGCGCAGTGCAGGCCGCGGACGGCTACTTCCGCATCCTGGGCCGGGTGGACGACGTGATCAACGTGGCCGGCCACCGGCTGGGCACCAAGGAACTAGAGTCGGCCAGCCTGACCGTAGAGGAGATCAGCGAGGCCGCCGCGGTCCCGGTGATCGACGAGACCCGCGGCCGGGCCGTGGAGATGTACGTGTCGCTGAAGGAGGGCCTGCAGCCGGGCGGTGCGGTGGAGGACAAGGTCACGGGGGCGATCGAGCACGAGATCGGGAAGATCGCCCGGCCCAAGCACGTGTGGATCGTGCCCGACATGCCCAAGACGCGGTCCGGCAAGCTCATGCGCCGCGTGCTCGCCGGGATCTCAAACTTCGCCGATGTGGGTGATGTGTCCACGCTGGCGAACCCGGAGATCGTGGACCACATCAAGCGCCACGTCCAGAGCGAGAAACTCGCACACGGCGAGGTCCCGCGCCAGCTGACGCCAGACGAGACCGCCGAAATCCGCGCGTTCGGCCACGAGTAATAGGGGCAGCGGCCCGGCGCTCGCAA